>Ga0307513_10003584_pt1 | contig 20987 bp, 28 predicted proteins | sample 15_EM_MG_FD_202174 | JGI IMG/M metagenome (GOLD analysis project Ga0307513, IMG submission 202174) | Populus trichocarpa ectomycorrhiza microbial communities from riparian zone in the Pacific Northwest, United States - 15_EM | ecosystem: Host-associated > Plants > Roots > Unclassified | place...
GCATTTTTCAGAGGACGAGGAGAACAGCATGCCAGAATTTATTTATCGTCATATAAGATTCCTAATCAAGTTGAAAATTATTTTTGAATGTGCAATTATTGCCCGCGGACTGAGCGTATCTGTTTTGGAATCCTCCGACGTTAATTTTTCCAAATCTCTAATCTAATCTAGACTTCGATATGCCGAAAGTGCAGTTAAAAAGGAATGTGGCGGCTGGGTAAACACGTTTGAGTTGGCCTTGACTTGTAAGTACCTCAAGAGAATCACTTTCCGTCTAAAGTACCAACGAGCAGGGCAACCAGCATCCAGGTGGAGTCTACTATTTCCTGGGCCCCGCTGTTCAAGTCGAGGTATTAGGCTTGGTTATGTCCATCTCGACGAACATACCCCCGATCCTGTTCTTGATGCTGCTCCTTGACATAGGCAACGAGGACTGTGTGGGAAAATGCGTCTTTTCAGAGGACCAACTAACTTTCGTGCTGGATATTCAGCCAAGTGATCTCCTTGGCGGCACCCGCCAAGAAGCCCAAAGTCACGATCGTAAACTCCTTCAGATCCCTTTCCCAGTTTGTGGCGAGATAACGGAGACCTTGCATGCGCTCGTGTCACAAGTGAGGTACCCAGAGGATGGTGCGTTGGCGTGGACGACATTGTGTTTGATATGGACATGGAGGACGTATATATACCAAAGCCCCGACAAGCTCAGGAACACTTGGCAACGGTAATTTAGCCGAAATGGAAATTTCCGTGTAGAAGTGATCCGCCTGGCAGAGGTTAATTAAGCCGAGCGATTCCGCTTGAAAGCTGACTTCCCCATCTTCGTCCTCACTCGCCATGTCTCTTTCCAAAGCACCTATTGATTTAGACGACTATTATTATTGGACAGGGACACCATCCGTTGGCGGCTTCCAACCAATTCATCCCGCAGTTGCCGATGCCCAATGCACCTTCGCAACACATTGGGAGACAGTGCCCAGCGACCTCTTCTCCGTTCAAATAAACAATTGCACAAAGGCTCCCGGCTATCGCTTTGTCCGCACCACATACCCCAAGCAAATGCTCATATTCGTCGACGGTAGCTCACTCGGCAACGGATCGCCCGCTGCTCGCGCAGGTTACGGAGTCGTTTATGCCCCTGTCGAATGGACCCACCCCATCTCCGGACGCCTCGAACAAGATGGTAACCCACAAACCAACAACCGCGCTGAGTTACGCGCAGCTCTCGCTGCACTCGGTTTGCGGCCGTGGATTGAGGAAGGGTTCACGAAGATTGTTCTAGCATGTGATTCCCAGTATGTCGTACGCGGGATTTCGGAGTGGATCTTGGTGTGGGGGAGGAATGAATGGAGGGCGAGTAATGGGGTTTCAGTTGTGAACCAAGATTTATGGTGGAAGTTGCAGGCGAAGCTCAGGGACCTAGAGGAAGAAGGAATATTGGTCCAGTTTTGGTGGATTCCACGAGGCTTGAATGAGGCTGATGAGTATGCAAAATCTGGTGCTGTGCGTCCCTTGTATTGTTCAAAAATATTTGATCTATTTACCTTCATCACCAGGAAATGCACCCTATATATGACGAAGTTCGAAACATCGTGGCCGAGGAGCGGGAGCCCTAAAACTCTGTAGATATAGATTCGAGCCACACTCCAAAGTGACAGTTTGGGCCGGTGTAAAGAGCTGAAGCAGTTCAACGAAATGTATGCTACCCCTGTGTCCGCACTACTTGGATTGCCGGGGCCACCACAAGTCTCATCCACCGACAAGGAAATTTGCCCCTTGACAACGCCATCAGGGATTCCAGACGTTGCTCTCAGCGGATCATTTCTCGATCACCAAACTCTCAAGCTAGCCTCAACACAGTTCCGCACTCAAGCGTGCGCACATTCCTCTAGGCTCAATCAAATCCCCTCTCACGAATGAGAGGGGCTTATCACAAGGTAATGAATTTATTCTGTCGAATCAAGCCACTTTTGAGTCCTACTTCATAGAGAGGTAATCATTTACAACATAATTTCTATCCAAAAACGAAAAATTCTCAATTTTAAATAAAAGCTTGCCAGAGTGAAATAAAATGGGACGGAAAACATGATCTCGTTTGATGCTGATTTTGTAGCCTTTCAAATGTTTGATCGCCGGAGTCACAGCGCTCGCCACTGCACATATCTTTTCTGCAGGTCTCAGGAGTTGCTCAGGAGAGGCCAGACGGGCTTTGAGTTTTTGATATCACACGAAAACCTGGTAAAATAATGGTCAGGAAACGACAATGGCGTATCACAATGACTTCCACCCCTTATCTGCATCAGGACTGACTGCAGACTTACTGTACCATTTCGACCGATCGTTCACACCTTGTGATGCGTGACGCACATAGTTCACTGACACTGGTGAAGTTCACGACCAGTGGTGATGTGTGACTGAACGAATTTTTTGACGAGATTGTTCATAAAGTTGGCGCGAAGCGCCTTAAATTTTTTTTATACCTGCAATCCCAATTTTGAGGATGTTCACAGGTCCTTGTGATGCGTGACGAAAGCCAAATTGGTTCAGTTCATGAGGCCTTGTGATGCGTGATGTGAACGATCGGTCGAAATGGTACAGTAGTGGGAATCAAGACCGTCCGCAAGTGGACGATCTTGGTATGATACTACTCATTCCTCCGCATTCAAGAACACTAGAATACAGGCCACTATTTGGGAAAGTTTTTCGTGTAAATTCCACCCGGAGTATATTATCCATTCATTCGGGCTCACAGGTGGGCTCAGAGGTCTTCGATGCCCGAGTCCAATCTACCACCTCCTCTCTTTTATCAAGGAGTCATTCCTTTCCATGTTGCTTTTTCTTGACCTATAAACTTCCGCCTATAATGTAGGTAGTTCCCTGATCACAAATATTGCTCATTCTCCCTAAAGCTCAAACGCAAGGTTTAGAGTCCATCGGCCTGATTCCGTAGACAGTAGAACTGGCCTAATAAGAAAATAACAAGGGACTGTATTCAGTCCAAGGAAAGTGTACCAATCTGTCTTCGTATTGACTTTGTTTGCCGACGACAAATTCAATTTTAGCCCCTCATTTAAATCCAAGAAGAAAAAGTGCAGAGAACGCCGTTAGCTGATAACTTCCTGCATAGTATCTACAAACTTAAGCAAAAGAACATCGGTTTCAACCACCGGGACAGCGTTTCTGGGGAAGCCTTCATCAATTTGAAGTCCCGGATCAAATGGTTGTCCTTACCACAGCAAATGGTATAACCAGTCATCTAAGTTTACAGTTCGATAGGGAGAAATAAAATACAAAGAGTTGCGTTAGGTGACAATTTGGGCCAAAGTAACTACAAGCGAAAGAGTGTCGTGTGCAACACCAAAACTTCTTCAGGACAGTGTTCTGAGGAGGACTTCAGTAACTTATAAAAAGTAATATATCAAATAACTCGTCCTTACCAGAGAAGACGTGGAAAATTTGCGCTTCTCGCATTCGCTGCGTTTAACAGCAGTATAAGCCTCCGCCAGCGGCTATAATTATTGGAGTCAGTACGTCAACCTGAGGGGGAGAGGCACTAACAATGGCAGCATGGGCATTGACATGTGGGGACCATTAGTATACCGTCCACAAGCAGCGCTGAGGACGTAGTGGGGTCCACACGTTTCAATGGTAGAGTTGTAGATGCCATGGCGGTGATGGCGAAGGACGAAATCACAGCGATGATAGCGTAAGTGAAGCGCATCTTCGGATAAGAGGATAAGAAGTATTCGAGGCGACGAACTGCGGTAGGGGGCGAATGAACAACTTCTCCTATTTTCAACGCGTATTTTTATAGCCAGAGACGACCAAAAACAGCGAATCGAAGAATAAGGAAACGTGTAGGAAACGTACGTCAGAGGGGGATAGATGGGCGCGGGGACCCCTTCTAAAGATTTTAAGTTCATAATCGACGCGGGTTACTCGGGGCCAATGGGACTTCGTGGTTGGAAGTCATCGAACACACTCGATTGTATATATTTAGAGAAACGCTTACCCGTGATCGTAAAATTGATGGCATGCGATGAGGTTAAGTAGGGCGAACTACCGTGATGGCGGGAGGTTTATTTTTATTCAATGAGTATCCTTGCAGTTTTACCACGCTACCAGTATAACACTAGGACTCCCGTGTGGATCCATTTCAAGGTTATGGACATTGAGCGTAGCAACGGAAAAATGCATGTTTACATCAGAAACCCCCAAACTCGGAATTTTTGTCAATTTTGAGAATTTTAAAAAATATTGGGACTGACCCCAAAAACTTCAAAATATGAAGAATATCTGACCTTTCTTAAGATTTTTTCGACTTCCTTTACCGCAAAGTAGAAATATCAGGCGGCAATATTGACGAACTTATGGATATTTGGGCCTCGACAAACACTGAAATCAAAGATTTCAGTCTGTTCGACTCTCATGAGCATATATATGCGACAATCGATGCAATTACTCATGGAGATGCGCCATGGAAGAGTTTCACAACGTCTTATGCCAGCGAAATTAGGCCAAATCCACCCAGCTGGCAACTGCATGATTATCAAGTTTGGTTTCGCGATCCTAGCATGGACGCAAAGAACATGCTCAATAATCCTGATTTCAACCAGCAAGTTGACTACATGCCTTACGTCGAATTGGATACTTCCGGGCAAAGATCATCAGATGTTGGAGTGAGTTTATGTATGTCTGGCACTGACTATTTATGGCGCCACTCTGTACGTTTTTTTATTGACTGCTATACTGAGAAGTATCTTAACACATTGTTGAACCCCAGAATGACATCTTCAAAAACGATCCAAGCACGGAAGGGGAAATGTATTGTCCAATTATTTTGGGCGCACTGGATAAGGCAACTGTGTTGGTAGCAATCGACCACGTTGAACATCACCCTCTTTATTTCTCAGTAGGTGATATTCACAATACTGTGCACCGTGGGCATCGAAATGCTGTTGTCCCTATCGGATTCCTTGCTATTCCCAAGAGTATATGATATACACTGTCTCAGAAGCTAATCAATGGTGTTTAGGTGACCGCAAGTACGACGACAACATTGCCTTTCGAAAATTCAAGCATCGACTCTATCATGCTTCCCTTGAGGCCATTCTCAAACCTCTTCATGCTGCGATGACTACACCCGTGGTTCTTCGATGCCCCCACTACAGATGGGTTTTGAGTGCGCACATGGGAAGTTCTCAAATTTGATTCCGTTTGGAAAGTGATCAACTGGTCAGTGAGTATCATGTTGGAAATTTTTCGAACTTGAATCCCTTTCCTTCCATCTGGTGACATCAAAAATGGTTTTGGTATGTTAATCCCAGTGGAAAGCCCGTCAGTTGAGAACAACTGAGATGTGTCGATATCGGATGATGACAATTGCCATCAAATTTGTTGACCAGAGCAGACCTTGCCCGAAAAGTGAGACATTTTATGCTGAGATCTGCTTGAGATGTGCTGAAATATGTTGAAATCGACGACGTGGGTTTGCTTCGCTTAGCATCTGCTGAAATCTGCTCTCGTAGGCAGAGAGTTGGGATCGATCGTTTGGTGTGCCAGCGAGTTGGAACGAGAAGGTGCAAGCGGGAAGCGAGTCCGAACGCGAGGTGAGACCAAATTATCCAACAAAGATATTTTGCTCATTCATCCAGTTTGGAACCAATTACATCCACTTTATGGAACCAACCCCGGCCTCAGACCCGACACAAGGCCTAGACCGCTATTACTCACTCCCAATCATACCTTTCTCTACAAAAACGGTTTTCGTACCAAGGTGAAGATTGAAATTAATGAGTGCCTAAAAAATTATACACATTGCTACGTATTAAATTAGAAGGATAACACACACTGAGCATGTACCCGGGTAGTACACGCAAGTAAGAAATAAAGCATCTCAGCAAGTACTCAAATGCTCACAGATGCTGATATCACTGACATCAAGCTGCGTGCAAGTGAATTGTTCTGCACGCAAGTGACCGCAGAAAAATTTTTCTAGGTTCGCACCTTGCACGCAACCGGTGTTCGCACCGATGACAACCATTGCCACTCATCAGAAATCAATGATGGGACTTGGTAGAATAAACACCAATGTCTGTCACCGGCGCCAACCATTTACGGTATCTTTTCTAAGGCTGGCGGGAACTCTACGGCAGGATTTCAGTTTGACCATTTTGCACCCGAATTTCGGTTGATGTCTCTGGCTCGTTCCTGAACACCGAGCACAATGGCTACTGGAGGCAAATTTAGAGCATATCTACTTCCATGCCAACTCGGACAAGGCACTGATCATCGATATCTGATATCTGGAGTTCAACGTGTCCTCGTAGTGACGATGATAGTCCATTGAGTCGTTGTCCCTTTTGTGGCTGTTTTTTTGTTGTATTCCTTTGTACTCAACATCAGAAGGACCTGTCATCAGAGCTCTGATATTTTTCCATTCGTGACTGATTGCTGACTCAATTCACATAAGTACTCGCTCTGCAAACTATCTCACTGACACCCCCATCATTCTTCAGCGCCAATGATAACCACTCCCAGGAAAATGACTACACGATTAATTGACGTCGATGATGCCAGTCCCCTGATGTCCTACCATGGACCATGGGGTAGGGGAGATAAATATTTTATTAAAACACAGTGGGGGTCACCATGGTATAATGCTCTCCATGCGTTATTTGGATCTGGGGGCTTTACCTTCAATTTCACAGGTAAGTTTGGATTTAATGTTATGACCGTCTACACGGCTGTATCCTTTCACTAGGTACTAGCGTGGCTGTTATAGGTAGCTTTCATCCCCCCGAACTGCCTTCCTGGACCTGTTATCTCGATGGAAACGCTTTCCCCTCGAACAATATTTCTCTCAGCGTTAACCTAAATAATGTTGAGATTTGCTCGTCAAATGGCTTCGCACTCAAAGATACACCCAGAAATTTGGCTGTAGTTGCCTCAGGTACCGTCGACAGCCCCTTCATGTTCGATCACATCCAATACGAACCGGATGCTAGTGTTATCCTGGATAATGCGACTGTAGTGGTGGACGCATTTGATGATCAAATAGAATACTCCAGTGGATGGAGCTCAGCTGGTGAGATCGGCATGGAGACGTCGGTGCAAGGTTCTTTTCTCAATTTTGATTTCGTTGGTGCGTTCCACTTGGAGCTTCAACTATTTCCTCTAACAGTTTTAATGCTGTGCAGGTACCCAAATAACATGGGTAACAACAGTCGCTTTAAATTCGAACATCACTTTAGATGCCTCGGCCCAGTATAGCATTGATAACGGAACGCTTTTCCCATTTATGGCGCCTGCCCAGAACTCTACAGTTCAGCAATATAATATGGCCTCCTTCGGTAGTCCAGTTTTGTCCCCCGGCTCACATCGTCTATTTGTCAAATACGGGGTCGACAACTTGGACGGTTCTGCTCCATTGATTCTTGACTACTTTATCATTCAGAATGTCACTGGTCCGCTTTTCACTACAAGTCCATCAAACACTACAAGTCCATCAAACACTACAAGTCCATCAAACACTACAAGTCCATCAAACACCACAAGTCCCTCAAACACTACAAGCCGCCCAAACACTCCTGGACCAGTCTTTTACCGGGCAGGATTATCAAAAGGGACGATTGCCGGTGTCGTCATTGGTTCTGCAGTCAGTCTTGCACTCATCATATTCAGTCTCATTTGGACCATTCGATTTATCAAAACTGCAGCCTCCCTAAGACTGCCCGTACCGTACACAACTTACAGAGACGTCAGGAGTCTGTGGAGAGGAAAGGAGGTTAATGAGACTGCCCTGACTGTCCGAGGCGCAGTCATCTAAATTAAAGCCCTTTATGATTTCGTATGGATGCTAAATTTGAATCACTATTGACTTTCTCCACCGCCGCCGTCTCCAATGTTCTCTACCCTATCACGCTCGGTGGCAGAAGCTGTTCGCCTCTGAATCCCTCGTGCAGGTGGGTCAGGTTGTAGGTGCCCACCATCCAGCGCGTTTCCATTCCGTTATCATAACGAGGGGCCTTTTAAACGTTCTTCGTTTATGGCATGTTCATTAGGCCCCGTCTGTTCATTCCCACCTCCCTGGCTCGTTCCAAAGGTCTTGAAACACCCAAATCCGTTTCTTGCAGAATTCACTCCATTCCAATCAACTGAAACGTGGCTCAGATGGCAACTTGATGGTTGCAACAAATCAAAGTAGGCACACACAGAATCGCAAGTTGAACCTGCCGTGTACAGCAACCAGGAGAACGATTTCCATCGACTGCGCTACTACTGATTGAGGTAATCTTGTTCATCACCAGTGACACCATTCTCTGTACGTCAACACAATGCAAGCCATCCTATTTCTGCCCCTTCTAACACACGCGCACCACCACCACCACTAAATCTGTGCTTTCGATCTACCGAGTTGAGGTCACCTGCCGGAGTAAGATACTCGTGTACGAGCGGAAAATTACTGTGATGAACATAATACAGAAGATTATGGGACGGAGACGGAGATGGTGTTTGTTCCCCGACTCCGAAGCCTTTTCCAATCACCTGTCTTTTCGAGGAAGATCGTGCCCCCTCACCACTGACGAGGATGTGGGTATTTCCAGACCTCGGACGCACAGATGAGTACATACACATGTATTGGCTACTTTCGTCTGCTGTAGTTGCGTTTGCCAACAAGGACGCTACTTGAAATCGAGGGATGCGACAATAAGGTTGATGAGTTTCACACAAAGGAGGACACGGGATTGTGTTCGGCATTTGTATGGAAAGGGTGACTGGGCCTCAACAATGGACACTCTCGAAGTCGGCACATAATTTCTTCATCCCAGAATTAGTTACAAGTATAAATATTGTTCGAAATATGATGAATAAGTCAATGTCGACTTGGCCGAGGATTAGAAATGTAGTATATCATGGCACGAAATCCAAAGATGGCAACACGAAGCTAAAGACCAACCACAAAGACCAAGGATTCTGAATAAAGAAGAGACCTAAAGATAAAGATCTATAGCGCCCAGAGACGATGGCGTAAGACCTTTCCTGAGGTAAATATTGCCAAAGACTTTGTTCTGGGAATGAAGATCCGTTCCCAAAGGGAAAGCTGCCAAAGACCGACTGGACATTTCCCTGATGGTTCCCAGCGGTGCGATATGTAATGAGCGCTCATAGAAGTTAAATGTGATTCCGAGGGTGATATCATCCTAAATGACAGTTTATGGCATTTGCCCGTTGAAAACCCCACCCTTGAAAGCCGGATCGTCCATGACACATTTGACGGGTTTGATTTTGGTTAGTCCCACTCTGCATTCTAATAAAGGACATCAGCATTTTGTCATCTCAATGTCATCTGAATTATTCCCCTGGTTTCATACCTTCATCCCAGCTCGAAATTGACCGCCTCTAAGCACGCTGAACCTCAAGAATAATTGTTAGATTGTACCAGTATAAGGGCCGGGAACAGTCCCTGAAATGGGGGGAGTTAATTTCACAGTCTTCGCACAGTGGGTTCTTGATTATCACTGATGAATCGGTGACTGATGATCAAGAACTAAGCGATGAAAGCCTCAGAACCCATCTTCTAAGGCTGGTCAATTATGTCTCCATGAATAATGATGACATTTTGTTTCCAGATGGCAGAGGGCATTTCAGATGTGATCATAACAAGATGCCTTATCAAATGGCCAGGGTAAATGTGTGAAGATAATTTTTCAAGCGTAACCACATCTAAAAATATATACCGACGAAACCATAATGCATGAGAGGTATACTTATAGTGCAACAGAATATAAGAAGATCGGACGAATGGATCAAGAGTTCTTGCGCAAAAAGGGCCGAGATGAAATCAAGGATATATAAATAGCTCACGACCTTGGCAGCGAGATGATACCGCTCGTCGCACTCGACGATGGGACACAGGGGACCTGAGTCTGACGCTTAACCTGCACCTCCATCTTGACGTGCTGTTTTCGCATATCATCATCCTTAGCTTGACAGAGAAAGTGAGCGAGAGGAACGCTTCGGGCGTTGCAGGCAGGAGTGATTGAGGAGGGTGGAGCTTTGGCGCTGGATGGGCAGTGCAGAGTTGACCACCTGGGAATGCGAGTTTTTTGGGATAGAAATAGCATAAACCTCTATCTTTTACGAAGATGAGGATGATGTTCTTTGAATTGGAGTGATGATTTACGACCCAGGGAAATCCTTCCAAGTAGAGACAACGTAGACGGCGATGACTCTATAGTGCTTCGCGCCATTGGGGTTGGCCGTGAGCTACATTCAGACCAAAAAGAAAACTCGAAGAAGACCCATTCATTGGGAACTCATTGAGCGTCGCGTGAGGGGAAACTTGACGCAATTGATGTGGGGCTCGATTAGCCAAACCCAAAGAAACCGAGGGCGGAACTGGTGAACTACTAGATCCTGGACTTGGAGTGCCTTCTTTCTTTTCTATTGTATCTGGTGCTGCAAATACCGACTGGGCGAGCGGACTGCTGGGTGGTTCGAGTCCTGGAGAGGATATCGACGGTTTCAAATCTCCAGTAATGGCGAAGGACGGTGCGGAAGAGAACTCACAGGAATCGACTTTTCATTTGAACTGGAGTTGGGGGACATGGCCGTCATGGTCAATGAACATTGGACATCCTGTGCAGTCGGAATTTCGGATTCATCTCCACTACACATCATGAAATAAAAACATCTAACGACGGGCCAGTCTCCAAAGTCCCAAAAAAAAAAAGGAAAGAAAACTAAGCTAACCTCTTACCCGTCTGAACCTTAGGGGAACCCCCATTTTTTGCCTTTAATGATCAAGAGTGCATCGCTGCTGTTGGATGGTGAGCATGGACAATCACGACAAGGGCAAGGATTGAGTACCGACTACTCAAGCTTTAGGCTTCAAGTACCGAGCAGTTTAATTCCCCTTGCCATAGTAAGAGCTCCCTTTGCGTTCTCATCAGGCCTATCTGGCAATATGATATATTAGAGGTATCTAATTCGTGATACATTAATCAATCTAATTACATGGCATTTCTGATATATCACATTAGATATATTCTACCTTATCTGCTTGCACCGCGGCTTGCTCTTAGCACAACCTACGGCTTTGGTGCGCTCCCTTTCCAGAAATGGCGCCCTTCCTCATTTGGCACATTTACACATTTGGGCTGGCCGCTTGCCCTCCCGCTCATACCACTGCCAGATGATCCATCCACACACGACACTTCGGGCCCAAGTGGAATACAACCATGAGCACTGGGACCACCACCTTTCCCTCATTGAGGAGATTTACCAGTAGGTGCCACATTATCAGACCAGCAGTGGCAATGGAGTAACATCAACGAGTAGAGGATGGGGTGTAGCGAAAGGAAGACTGGCATGGACACACTTAGAGGTTGCTTAGTACCGCGTGTGTACTTACATGTAACCACATCTTCCATTAATATTGGAGACGGCGTAGACCAGGTACCACGTCGGCTTCATGTAGTGCTGGAAATGTTTGATGCAATTCGAGAAGGGTAAGTCGGAAGGGTCATTAATCACCATCAGAGTTATATGCAATGATTTATATATCTACTGGCGTGATGGGCAGCGTGGCTATAAATCGGGCTCGTAGAGTTCAATTTAAAAGAAGAATGCTAGAAGTACATCTTATCACTGAGAGAACGACAGATAGTATACTAACATGCCAGATAATGACGTTGAGGTCCCCGCCATACTCCACAACTTCCCTTACCAAACGATCGTGATCGTTGCACCTCCTCCAAATGTGGCGTCCAGGCTGGTGGGATTCAGCTCCAAAGATACGCATTTCACCTGACCCAGAAGCAGGACTCTCGCCGCCCTCGCCTCCTGGCGGTGGAGGTGGAGTGGTATGTATAAATGGCATGCGTTGCCTTACTGAAGTTACCTGGGACAACGCCAAATCAAGACTCGATGCAGGGGAAAGAATGAAATACGAAGATGTAGAGAGGAATGTGTGATATGATATAAAGGTGAAGCATGTTTCCCATCATGCATTCCCGCTTTAACACTACCACCGCCCACTTCGTTCAGGGCTCCTTCACTGACATTGCTCGTGTTTTCGCCTGACTGGCACGCTGGGATCCTTATCGTTTCTGCCTGGTAATAAATTTCCATCGCCATTTCACTGTTAATTTGGCTTGCCAATTGCTTGCGGGAACAAATTTAACGCCTACATGCGGACAAACTCGACAAATCGTTCCGACCACGAAAAAGACGTTAACTTTGTCTTTAATATTATCAATATTAATTTGTAAAGGATAGGAATGAAGTGAGCAACTAACGTAGTAGTACCAACTCGCATCGTCGGGAAAGACGGGAAGTGCACTAGGTGGTCCGTCTAAGGGAGCTAGAATGCGCTAATGCACCCCCAGGTCGAAAATCAGTCACAATTCACTAAACGAAGGGTCGATCACCTACGTGAGGAACAATGGTATGGTTTTCCTGCAATCTGAGTTTCGCCTTTCGAAGGATTTCGTTTAGCCCTCGCTTTCTCAGGAACATCGAGAAGGGTTTGGAATTTTCATACAAGGCGTCCATGTCGTCAGTTACCAAGTACATCGCATTCTGTAAATCCACTAAAGCAAAATAATAATTTCTTTATATGCGAGTCGATATGACGAAACTATTTGACGTACTGGATTGTGGTAGGCTACCCTTGACCTATCCATCACGATAATTTGGTTCTCAAAACGTTCAAACATTCGCGGGTATGCTCACCATCGTTTTGTCCATCACGCGTCGCAGGATACTTGGAGCGATATTTTCGCTCGCGTATTGAGCACGGCCATCTTCTTGAATGGTAAACCAGTTCATGAAGTATCCTACTAGAACAGAAGCGTGGCTTTCGGCCATCAAGGGGGACCAGTTAAGGAGAACGTCGTTTATTCCAACGTAATTCGTGTCCAAGATGTTGGATACCTCGATACGGTCAAATCGGATGGAAGGAGGAACACCACAACCCGGGATTAGACTATCACGAATATCTTTTGGGAGCAGACGAGCATCGGAAGTGAAAAGACTAAAGGACATCTTGATCTTGCTTATCCGTTGCGCGCACATCCGCAGTTGTTCCGAGAGGAAGAAGTAGAGACACCCGTAGATGTCCTCCAAGTGGGCTCCATGTGCCCTCCCGGTTTGAATGACGGTATTCACACTGGAGTATTTTAGCAGCATAATGCATCTCGACAAAAGAATGAGCTCACTCCCATCCTTCGAGTGGGTCTGCATAGTCCGTTTGCAACCACTTTCCGTCTGGTGAAAAAAGGGAACGGTTTGGGGAGTTAAAATGAGCGTTCATAGCACCAAAGGGTAGTACAATCCCAAATCGACGATACTCTTGGAATGCGACACGGTGTGAAGGTTTCAACTTGGCGTACATTCGGTCTCTCAAATCACCTCGCGCTGGCGCATTTCTAACACGATCGTATTCTTCTTGAGCGTCGCCGATTGATATAGAGGCCGAGATAATATGGTGGAAGAAATAGGACGTCTCCCCCGGAAGGTAACAAGACAAGGTTGAACACGGACCGAGTGGAACTATGATTTTGCCTTCTTTAGTTTGCAGAAGGAACTTCAACAACAGGGGTGAAATTTGGAAGTGATATTCCGTTGGAATGAAAGCCGAATACCAAAAATGAAGGGCTATATCGGCGGCGATGACTTTATCTGGGATGTTTCCCAAGATAAGCAGTAAAAGGATATTTCGGCAAACAATCATTGGGTTGATGTCGTTCAGTAAAATAGTGAGCCTTCCTGAATACGTAGGTGGGAGGCCGTTTATTGTGCTCAAGACGTGGCGCAAATCACCAGACGCTACCAACAAGCTGTCAGGAGGGTAGTACCAGCATTTCAAAATCAACGCTGACGCACCAATAAAAGCCAGAGAAAAATCCTTCTTTTCGTCCTTTTCGTTGTTGGCCAGGTTTATTACATCGGTGGCAGGTGTATTCCCCCATCTGCGACTTTTAAGCATTAAGATACCATAGTGAAAATCGAGAGGCGTACAAGGACATCCCGACAGAAAACTTCTCAGCTTTCTTCCGATAGGACTCTTCCTCCAACGTCGTGTTGGTAACAAAAGAAGGAGGGCGGCCTTCACGATTCCAGGCGGGCACCCAAGTGTCGGACCTCATCGGATTCTTGCAGTCTCATATATAATAAGTTTATTAATTGCGTTTTCATAAATTAATATAGTTTTACCTCTTTTATGCGCCTTCCAGTGGGTTTTCTGGCACTCCTACGACGCCGTTAGAAAATTTATGTGGACAGAGAACGAATGGAACTCGCCTTTGAACAGTAAGACACGAGCTTGCACGAGCCGCAGGCCATGCTACCCTGTTTATCACACGCTTTGTACTGACTAGCCTGCACGTTTGCACACGGCAAATTTTCTGGGGGCGGAAACCGCACTTTGCTGACTCCATCCGTCATGGATTTCAAAGCATCTGCGCAATGGGCGGGATCTGTGATGTCAAAATTGGTTGGATCAAACGTCGATCCCCCAGCCCTCGGGTCTGGAGGAAGTACTGCAATGCTTTTCGATTGCGTCGACATGTCACGATCAAAGGATCTTTGTGCTTCAGCCGTAGCATTCGAGAACGTCTCCGGAGTCCACAAACTAGAAAATTGACCAATGAGTTCGTCCATCATAGGCGGGAAGGTGGTGGGAGAGGTTTCAAGAAGGGTATGGAAGGCTGGAACGGCGGATTCATATATATGTGGCTGCATGAGAGTTTGAATTGAATTTGCCTGCAGGCAGTCATGAGGCAGGTTTTAGGTTTGAACCGGGCTTCTGTGCGAAATCACGACTGTCTCTCCGTTGAGCCCCACTGTACCGCAAACAAAAAACAGGCAGGGCCCCGGGGGTAGCAATCATCGTTACCTCGATACACGTCAGTTACACCAGCTCTAGCCTCCGTCCAGACGCCACTGCTGCCCGGCGGCTTGCACTGACTTGAAGTCCTCCGAGTCGATCCGAAACCCAGATAAAAGGAAAGAATTGGGCTAGTCGTGAATCTCAGTAGATATGTTGCTCCTTGTCATCGCCTGGATTTTTCGCACCAAGAAGTCCAACTCCTTTATGTATCATAATCATTTTAATACGTATGACCCATCGTGATTCGTCGCGTCGCGGTCACGTGGTGGTTGAAACCACGTTGTTTTTCTGCGGTTTTTTTGTTCAAGTGCCGTGATGACTTCCCCTTTCCTCGACAACTACGAACCTCTGGACGTCATTGGAAATGGCTCCTTTGGTATTATCCGCAAAGTGCGACGGAAAACGGATGGTTTGGTGCGTGCTATTGGTGGGACTTTTGTGTTCCCAGACTCACAGCTGTTCTCGCAGATATTCGCGCGCAAGGAACTTAACTTTGAGAGGATGACCGAGCGAGATAGAAAGCAGATTGTAGCAGAAGTGTGCGTCCTGACCGACTCGTGTAATTTTACAACCGACTGACAACAACAACGCGTAGAAACATTCTCAAGGACCTTCATCATGACCACATCGTACGATACCACGACAGATACGTCGATAGAGATTCTGGAATTCTCTACATTCTCATGGAATACTGCGGCGGTGGAGACCTTTCCACCATTATCAATCAAGCGATGAAACAGAACCGGCCAATACCCGAAGACGCCATCTGGCACTATTTCCTCCAAATTCTCCAAGCGTTGCACCATTGCCACCACCCCAATGATCATGTCAGACCAGCGAGTGGGCCTGCGATTAATGGCGCCCCCATCGATGCGGAAGGAGGTTCCCGGCGAGTTCAAGTTCTGCATCGCGATCTTAAACCAGACAATGGTTCGTCCTCATACATTGCAACCTGCCGTTTCTCTAATTGTTTTACTCCAGTATTTCTCGATGAGAATAATGCGGTCAAACTAGGGGACTTTGGCCTCTCAAAAGCGCTCGTACAGGCGAGCTTTGCGAGCACTTACGTTGGGGTACGTAACTGCCAAGGTCTAATTCCCGCATTTTCTCATCTGTTTTTGACAGACTCCATACTACATGTCACCTGAGATGATGCAAGAAAAGTCGTACGACTCCAAATCGGACATCTGGTCGTTGGGCTGTCTCATTTACGAGCTCTGCGCGCTCAAACCTCCATTCCACGAAGCCAAGACACACTCCGAATTGAGCATTTGTATTCGGTACGTTCGCATCTTTCTTTCTTTCTTTCATGTTGCTGATTTGTTCAGCAGGAATGGCCGCATACCACCGCTCCCTCGAGGATACTCACAAGCACTTACATCGGTTATCAAATCCATGCTGAACCTCAACGTGAGCTTTCCCCGGTTTCTTACGGATTCTAGTTACCAACGCCGTATCTAGCCGGCCATGCGCCCATCTGCTGCTCAACTTCTCCAACATGAACGACTCGAGTTATTCAACCGGCTCGCTGACGCTGAGAAAATGTAAGGCCAATCAAATCCCATCGAAGCTTAGCCTTAACTCATTTCTGGCTCAGGTTCTCGGTCGTCAAAGCTCATCGTGACACCGTAACAGCGAAAGAACGCGAAATTCTTGCGCGGGAACAGACGCTCCTCCAGAACGAACAGCGATTCACGTCACTCCTCAACGAGAAGGACCAAGAGATAATGTCCCTCCAACAGATCGTATTGCAGTTCCAACAGCAGCAACAGTTGTCCGAGGTTGCAGTTAAGCAGGCCGTTGTCCGACGGGAAGAGGAACTACGTGTGTTGGTGATGAAACGGGAAGAAGAGGTCGCCGTTGCTATCGCGAAGCGTGAGGAGGAAATCATGGAAGCTGTACGCAACCGCGAGGCGGAGGTGGATGCTGCTTGTCTCCAGCGCGAGGAGCTGATCAAGAAGGAGGTCGATGCGCGGATTCAGTGGGTCCTCGCAAAGGAGAATGAGTTGAAGACGGAGGAGATGAGGCTAGAGGAGGTGAAAAAGGAGTTGGAGGAGAGTGTGAAGAAGATGCAGCAGCAAAGTGCAACGGCTACAACAACGGCGAAAGGTTCGTTACGCTGTCTTGTTCGGGTTTTCGACTGTGCTCATGGGTTCGAAATTATCTTGTAGGCCGGAAGGAGAAACGTCCCCTTGAAGAGGTAAAGAACGTCTTCGAACCGACAACCAGGACGACACAGGTTACTCTAGTTCAACAACAAGGCGGACGAAAACTTGAGCCTCAAACCACATCCAAACCCACCCCTTCCATGTGTCATACTGCTTCGGTGGAAACACCCATTTCACGCCCCATTCCAATGGACTATATGCCCTCCGCGATGAAGGGCGTCGTTCTCACCTCGACGGGTGAATTACTCGCCACACCCACACCCGCCGAACTCGTCAATTTATTTAAATGCTCTCCCAAGGTGGGGCTAAATTTCGGCAAGATCTTTGACTTTGAGGAGGGTGATAGCGCAGAGAATGAGGTTCAAGACCGACACGAGGATGACGGTATCAGTCCACCCCCCAGCCCGAGCTCGAGGAAGGAGAGGGTAAAAGACAAGGACGACGCATTGTCGGGGAATTCGACTTCTTCGTCGGGTACGAGTGCGGCGAACACCAGAAAGCAGCCAAATGCTGTAGCGGTACCTCCACCGACGAGGATCCGTCGACCCTCGATACGCTCTTCCCAACGTGCTTCGCGCTATCAACCTGCGACATTAACTACATCCACCTCGGATCCCGCTGGGTTCAATGACACTGACGGCAATGGCACGTCGACTTCCAATGGGCATGTTCAGGCGAAACCACTTCCACACCCGCATTTAAGACCATCGGGAAGTAACTCCAATCTCGTAGCCGCTGCTGCTGTTGCCAGGTCACTACCGATTCCGGTACCGAGGAGCCATCCTTCACCAGAGTATGACTTCTCGGATGAGGAAAATTTGCCCAGTCCATTTTTGAAGAAGGTGGATAAGGTGACGGCGACGAAAGCCGCTGCCGCTACTGCTACATCATCGTCGTCGAGTTCAGACCCTTCGAACATGCTTGTGAGCCCTTCAGGTTCCAAGGAGCCACAGTTGGCTCATGGTGGATCAGGACGAGGATCGTCGTCGTTATCGCTGTCGCTGTCGTCTAAGGTGAAGAGGCGAGGGAGTAGCGGGTTATTGCTGAGGGCCGTTGCTGCTGCGAACAATATTCGACGAGGGACCCCATCGACGTCGGCTTCGACCTCCGTCGTACCTATGAAGATGAACGGGCAAACGTCGTGAAAGGTTCGCCTGTCTCGATTCCACTACCTACGTCGGATCTTATCCTGAATAAAGTTCTTTGATTCTCCGTAGACCCTGCGAAAGGATACCAATTTAGAGAATTTGACAATACTGACCACAAGCTGAACTCGTTCGTTCTTGAGGGCTTCCCAATTGGCCCAAATCTTCCGCGGCTTCGAAGATAACCCCGGACCACCTGAACCCTCTGTTGGAAGGTGGCGAAGAAGGATGATATGACATTGTCGAGCATGGTACGACGGATCTTGCTATCAAGTATAGTTACACTCAGCTGTCAGTATTCATATCCCTAACAGGGGTTTTATGCGATGCGACAGATGTATGTTTCTTGTCGAGTCTTGATGTAGGTACTGAAGCGCGGACTTTGGACCACGGTCATATCACGCCTGGGACGGCGGGTAGTCGGCTTCCTCTTCGAGCTTCGTCCTCGACTGATTCGTCTTGGAGTTATTTATCTTCGAGCAATGAAGATGATTTCGATTGGTGATATTTCATCGATTCACCCAAGACCCTTCCGAACGGACGAGCCTTGCTGCATACCACTTTGTCTGCATTTTTTTGTGTTCACATCTTACGGCATTTGTGAATGCCCTCGCTTGTTGATGACGTAAACTCAGGCTCTCCTCTCCCTGTGTTTGTTCCCTTCCTGTAATGTCTTGTCCATTTCGCATCGTTTGTGTCCTCGTTTATTTAATTGAAATTTCCTTTCGTGCTCCGGAAGAATCATACGATTATACCTGATAGCTGGTTGACCTGCCTAAGAACGTTTAGAAAATACTTGCCGTATATTTAAAACTCAATGAAAGTACATACATCATATTATTCCCTTTCCATTTTATCACACCGGCTTTTGTTCGCAAGTCAACCTCGTGATTTATCCCTCTCTACGAAGACCCACTAAAATCCCACAAATCCGCACGACCTTCATACTTTTATTAATTCATCCCTTCTCATGATCCGTCGACCAACTGTCGACTATTGAAATGCTTTCTTACCAAACTCCCAAGGGGAAGGGAACCCCAAGGGCGAGATTTTTCGCTTCCTGGGACTACTTAATACCTCCGGAACTAACGTCACCATTCATGGAACCGGAAACATGAAGGAAGTAACCCCCCGAAGGGAGTTTCTTTCGCCATTATATCCGGTGCAACAGCAGAATTTTGTTTATTACATACTGAAACCCGATCCACTGAAACTTGACCCTCACGCTGGTATTCGTTATTGCATTTGGGATGTGTTAGAGGGACGCGAATCATGGCGATGGAAGTGATAATGGATCTCAAAACCTAGAGAGCGAATGTCTCAGCGATTCGAATTCGGAATGACACCAGGCACAATTCCACCAACAAGTCGAACAGTGGGATATCAATAGACCTTACTCTTGCGACTTATGGGGAAAATGAATGAAGCCATATGTTTTGTTAACGTGAAGAGACCAACGAAATACGCAGGATGGGCCAAGGATGGGCACTATATCAGCTCGCGTATGGACATGTCCACCAAGTGGGCCTTTCGAATGATATCCAGAGACTCTACTCTTATTGGATATCAAATCGATGGTCAACTTAGGATTTAATAAAAGTAGTCCTCAAGAAATCGCAGATTGCACAAGAACCCCACCGCCCATATCATTACCACCAATGACATCAGCGCTTCTCACGCACTACATGAACTCCCCAGCGCTCAACCACAGAATGGTGTACGCGATGGAAATGTGGATTAGGTAGTTGAGATGGACGAACGTTTGTCCTAGTTTAAAGTTATTGACGGATGTTACTCATGATAAGAGTCTAACTCTGTACAAATCCGTAACAAACCCTGAGTAATAACTTAATTTAATTAAGTTACACCATCATTCGCAGAACATTCCGAGTACGGACAAAGAAATTTTCTGGCTTCTGGAAAGGTGGGACTGGGTAGTGGGGACGAGCTTTTTTGGTCGCCATTTTCCACTCTCGTGCCAGTTCGAATTATCGTGCTCTCACAGCTCAACGAAGAGACGGCACAGAAGCCCGGTTAAAACCTAAAATTTGCCTCATGACCGCCTGCAGGCAAATTCAATTCAAATTCTTAGCCCATAGCAGCCACTTATATACGAATCCGCAGTTCTATGCTTCCATACCCTTCTTACACTCACCTCTCCCACCACCGTACCGCCTGAAGGTCTAATCTCAGGGTGTATGATTCCTCCTTCCATCAGATTTGACCGTATCGAGGTGTCCAACATCTTGGACATGAATTACGTTGGAATAAACGACGTTCTCCTTAACTGGTCGCCCTTGATGGCCGAAAGCAACACTTCTGTTATAGTAGGATATTTCATGAACTGGGTTGCCATTCAAAAAGATGGCCGCGCTCAAAATGCGAGTCCAACTATTGTTCGCAGTATCCTGCGACGGGTGGTGGACAAAACTATGGTGAGCATACTCACATAAAGTTTAAACGTTCTGAGAACCGACGTTTCGCGATGGATAAGGTCAAAGGCCTCCTGCCACAATCCAGTGCGTCAATAGTTTCGTCATTTCAACTTGCATATAAAGGAATTTATTATCTTGGTTTAGTCGGTTTGCATAATTCGATGTACTTGCTAACTGACGACATGGACGCCTTGTATGAAAATTCCAAACCCTTCTCGGTGTTCCTGCGAAAGCGAGGGCTAAACGAAATCCTTCGAAAGGCGAAACTCAGATTGCAGGAAAACCATACCATTGTTCCTCACGTAGGTGATCGACCCTTCGTTTAGTGGATTGTGACTGATTTTCG
>Ga0307513_10003585_pt1 | contig 20986 bp, 26 predicted proteins | sample 15_EM_MG_FD_202174 | JGI IMG/M metagenome (GOLD analysis project Ga0307513, IMG submission 202174) | Populus trichocarpa ectomycorrhiza microbial communities from riparian zone in the Pacific Northwest, United States - 15_EM | ecosystem: Host-associated > Plants > Roots > Unclassified | place...
CCGGTACCAGTCAACTTTCTTCCAACCTACAGGTCACTTACATCTTCACTGCCAACTTGGCCACATTTGTGGCTTTCGTTGCCAAAGCCAAGGGTGCCCCGACTGCTTCGGATATTGCGAATACCTCCGCAAACCTCATGGTCGCCATTTTGTTCAGGCGAGAACACTTCGTCAACCTTTGCTACAAGATTTCGGCTTCTGTCCCTTATGCCCTCCCGGTATCAATTCATCGACGGTTAGCGAAGGTTCCATTACGGCGGTGCCCATAGTGGTAGCGGAACGGCCTCGGTGGTTTGGTTCGTCCTCTACATTGCGGTCTCCACCAGGGATTACATTCGTGTACCGAACAGGGATGGATCTGCGACCTTGGCCATGCCCTACATTTTGCTGACCATGTTAGTCTTTATCCTCACAACGGCATACCTGTGCTTCCGCGTCATGTTCCATGACTACTTTGAAGTTGTTCAGCGTTTTTCGGGATGGGCTTCCCTAATCGTATTTTGGATTCACAACGGATTCGCGGTAGATGATGCTGCAGCCCAGGAGGGGGTTTCTACAGACCTATACACCCCCAAGTCGTCAAACTTACGGTTTTTCTGCATTCCGACCATTTGCATCTTCCTCTTTTGGTCACAACCTCATCGCTGCGACGGCTACCCCGAAATCCTTTCTGATCATGTTATCCGTCCGCTTCAAATACCGCCCCATGGAAGCCTGCTATGGTCTCAAGTTTTCTACCCGGGCCCCTGCTCGAATGGCACGCACTCGCAATGACTCACGACGAAGACGGGAGCGGTACGATCAATAGCTTCTCTGTGGTCGTTTCCAACGCCAGTGATTGGACGAAGGAAACTATAATGAACCCGGCTGCAAAACTCTGGGTACGTGGATTCCGCTCCACGTCATCCTGTACGCAGCAAGGCTCTTTAAACGAATTGTTATCGTCGCCACGCTCGGGAATAGGCCCCCGCCCATCCCTCCTTTCCGCTAATGTCACTCCTCGACGCATCCTTTGGTCGACCCCGCATCCGGAACCAACCTTTGTGGCCAACCTCGCGACCTCGATTTTGGAGGCCTATCCAGATCCAGACGCCATTGTATGGACCACACGAACACTTGGACGTCCCGACACGGTTTCGCTCACGTATTAACTCGTGGTGGAGAGCAACGCCGAGGCGGTGTTCATCAGCTGAAATCCCAAGGTAACCCAGAAGGTAGTGTATGGTATGGAAACCAGAGGTATTCCGGCATGTGGCGCTATCTTCGATTTTTAATGCTTCCTGAGTCGTGGTTCTGCGTTCAGCTGATCGCTTCGTTTTTCTGCCACTTATGTACTGGGCTGATATTTACATGTATCATATTAGATAAAAAGCCTGGGATGTTAATTAATCTAATTAGACAGTGATATTGCTCCCCGCCGATTCATTGCTAGTTCAGTAGTGTGGGTTTAACCCACTCTTCAATTCCTCCCCTAATTCTGCACGGATTTGCCCAAATCTTTCCTCGAGGGCTCTAGGTACGCTTATCACCAGAAAAGTTTTTTTTTTTTCTTTTAGCAAACGATGCGGGCTGTCACGCAGATCGCCGTGCCGGAGCTCAGGTTAAATTCAAACGGGCTTCTTGCCCATCAAAAATCCCATGATGGGGATTTCCACAAACTACTACTATCACGTTATAACATATATACCTTCACACCAGCTTGCGATTATTAGCACGTCTGAGAACCCCTTCTTGATGAGATCTTCCAAAGTTCGCGTTACTACAAAACATCCAAGAGTCGAGAATGGATCATGGTGGTGTAAAAGAATTGCCATCCATCCGATGATGCGTACCATCCGGATTTGGCTAGGAAGTACACGGTGCAGTATGGTATAGAAAGCCTTGCAGGAAAAATTAGCTCTCAATTCACCCATGATAAACCCAAATGAAAATATCTAACACCGCATAAAGTAAGGAGAATACAATGATAATTGAGGGCCGAAATATATTCTGAAAAGATCTCTTCCTCATTTTATGCCAACCCCTTTCATTAGTATTACTTCAGTTGGAAGCCTACTTGTTGTTTTAAAATGATAGATTTCTAACAAACCGAATGAACGACTTGTTCATTGGGCTTGTTAAGAACAGAATTTATTCCTGAGCACCTCGCGTCGTTGTTTCTGCTAAATGGGGATATGTAGAAATGTGGCGCTCACCTGTCGTTCTAAACACCCTCCAGCATTTTCTCCGCAGTCCTGTCTTTCATTATTATCCCGATCCTCGCACCGTTTCATCATTTTTACATGCCGTAAGTGCGCAGCTCTTTTATGTTATGACTCAACATGTTTTCCCAGAGTCGTTACCTCCGGGCATGAGCTAACCCGAGAGTTCTCCCCTGTAGGCCACCATTCTCGAGGCCCCTACCTTTCTCTGTTTCCTATGGACATTCATCATCTAAAATCTTTCCTGTATCCACACATGTGCATTCTCGATGAACTAGCACCCATTTTGGAACTTCGCTCACCACACTTGAACATTCTCAATCAATGCGATCCATAAATCGTTTGGATGCAGGAAGGATGTCCACAATCCATCCATCCTTCAATATCAGACAAATCCCATGAGGTTTCCCTAACAATGCTAAGTAACAATAAATGTACGGTGGAGTGCTTTCCTTCAATTCGAGCTGTAGCTATAGCATACGTATCTTACGCGAAACAGTTCCAAGTGGAGACGACCATCTGTAAACTGAGCCACGGACAATATCCAGTTGCATTGATTTCACCGTCGTTGCTGTGGAGTGGAGAGAATATCTACTCTTGCTGCGGAAAGAAGAAGTGGGCTAGGTGGGCCGCATTCTCCGCCTTGTACCCGTCCAAATTGTCACTGTCTATTTTGTGCATAAAAGGGTAGCCAGGGATTGCCAAAAAACCAGAATATCGAACCCAACTAATCTGCATAACATCTGAAGCAACAAAGTTAGAAATGCAATCCTTCGCCCTCGTCGCACTTCTTTCTGCCTTATTTATGACTGGGGTCACAGCAGGCCCTTACAAACGGTGGGCAATATACAAAAAGCCCTATAACACTTCATTCTGATGCTTATTTTGTATTGAAACGCTTAGGGATCAACCTAATGATGCAAACTCTCCTGTTCTCTTCACGTTCTCCAACGCCCCTTCGTCCGCCTTTCCCTCTGGTACAGACGTTCCCCACCCAAAGCCCACAGGAGCACATGGATCCGGGGGGCAAATCTACATATGTCACCCCGTCGACCCCTCTGCTGTTCCCCCACCTATGTTGGCCCTTACTTCGAGTCCAGCACCCACCTCAACTCTCCCGGCCCCCACGGGCGATGTTCCGGCTCCGGGTGGTGGTCAAGGATCTGGCCCAACATACATCTGCTACCCCGCTGATCCCGCCAATGTTCCTGCGCCTAACCCCAGTGATCCCGCTTCCAGCACCAACATTCCCAATCCCACCCCAACAGAGAGTAAACCACCTGGTGGGCCAAGCTACATCTACCACCCAGCTGACCCGGCTGGCACCCTAAAAAACAAGCCAGCTCCTTCCAGTCCAGCCCCCACTATCACCCCCACGCCCTAGGCTGGTACCCCGGCTAATTAATCTGGGGGATGATCTGTTTCCCCAACAAGTTTGCAGTTGGAAGCCAAGATTATAACATCCCATTTTCGTTCCTTATGCTCTCCCATCTCCCAAGTGCTTGATGCACACCTTCGTGTTATATCCTCAACACCCCTTTTCTTCTCAACCAGCTGATTCTTCAAGTGCGTATTCGCAACACCAAGCCTCTCTCTGGTAGATGGTTGTTCTTTGCATTATTTATTAGTATTCTATGTACAACTGGATTGTTTGGAATTATATCCCACAGTGGAGAAAATGAAAACAGCAGTTGACTGTAAACTTTAAAGAGGGAGGATTCATTTCAATTTGGTACGAACCAGGGACCTTGCACGACCAAATCCGGATAATATTTCCTCTTTCGGCTTCCGTTTGTAAACTTCTGAAAATATGGGGGTCACATAAGTACTACGTTAATGGATATATTTGAGAAGTGGAGTTTGAGAGATATGGGGCCTCCATGTCTCTCAAACTCCACTTCTCAAACTTCATTTATACGAATGTACACCCTCAGGCTTGCCGTCGTCCATGACAACAGCTGCCTAATCTCCGGAGGGTTTGAACTTGTTATTACGACTCCTTTGAAACTGGTAGTTGTGGGTTGCAGACCTTCCGCCCCCTATGTCGCTTCCAGAATCCTCAAATTGCTCTCTGGCATCCAAAATCTTCACGTTCTCCTTTTTGACCGCCTCTGGGCACCACACAGACTGGTTCGGTATGTCGCTCCAGATCATCAGGGGGTAAGGGCAAGTAAAATCGCCTAGAAATGGGGGACACACAGTGCCAGAAACCGACATATTTTTATCGACCCGTGTGTGGTACCTAGTTCTCTTATTTTCAATATCGAGACCGATTCTTTCTGGTTAGAATAGTACCCATAAATTTTCCCAAGAAGCTGAGGACAGTCAATTCAAAATTATTTGGAAACATTGACATCGGCGATACTGGAAATAACAATACCGCACGTAGTGCAATTCCCACTTGCTTCAATACTTGTAGCCACAAAAAGTAATCACGGATTATGTAATTGTTGTCACATTCTTGTCGCGTCGCGTCTTGTTGATTTCCTTCTTTCTCACCAACCACATCATATCCCAACTTTGTATGTATGACATCTTCCAAGACTAGTCGTCGACAGCTACCCACCGATACCAAAAATAAGCTCATTGGGGCCGTCGATGTAGGAGAATCTGTTGCCAAAGCTGCTAGGCGCTATCATGTCAATGAAGACACTGCTCGCAGCATCATGAAAAAGTACAAAGCCACTGGATCGACAGAAAACTTGCCACACTCTGGGCGTCCTCCAAAGCTTATGGAGGCCGACAAACGCCATATAGTGCAAACTGCTCAAAAACAATGTCGTGCGCCCTTCTGCGAGATCACCAATGACCTCGGCCTCAATGTCTGCGAGCAGACCATTCGAAATGTCCTCGGACACAAAGGGTACCACCAACGCATAGCCAGGAAGGTTCCTTTTCTTACCAGACGCCATCGCCATCTCTGTCTGTCATGGGCTCGGCTCTACAAGCTGTTAACACGTCAACAATGGCGGTCTGTCATTTGGTCAGACAAGTGCTATATATATCTTGGCGATGATTGACGCTGCATTTTCGTTACACGCTGCGCAGATGAAGTATACCTCGAGGAGTGTCTAGTACCAACCTTCAAGCAGTCACCTGTGCGCGTAATGGTCTGGGGATGTATTATGGATGGGAGAAAAGGGCTGCTTCTTGTTCTGGAATATCCTGGTGGGAAAGGTGGAGGGATGAACACGAAACGGTACTGTGAGCAGGTTCTGGATGGTGTTTTAAAGGAGTTTTATGCTGAGATGAAGAAGGAGCGTGGTTGGGTACATTTTCAGCAGGATAACGCTTCATGCCATGTGAGCAAACGGACCAAGAAATGGTTCGAGGATCACAACATTCCTCTCTTATTCCACCCTCCAAATTCCCCAGATCTTTCGCCCATTGAACGCATTTGGCACAAGCTAAAAAACATTATACGATCATTTACACCTCAGCCCACCACTGTTGACGAGCTCAAAGCTGCTGTCCATACTGCATGGGAGCAGCTGGACATTGATGATGTTAATAAACATGTTTCAAGTATGCCGGATCGTGTTGCCGCCATTTTTAAGGCTAGGGGTGGACATACTCGATATTAAATTTTTTATTAAACTCAATATAAGCAGATCTATTCTCGACCCAAAAATCAGGACCACAGGAAGGGAACTGGTGATGCTAGACGAGGTTTAAACGTGAGGATGACAAGGGAACATTGATCCAATTACATAATCCGTGATTACTTTTTGTGGCTACGAGTTTTCAAGAACTGTAGCCACGTTCTTTTTGTCACAGGGTTTAGTGACAATATCCACTCTACATGATGACCTGCCTCCTTCGCCATATTGCAAGCCACCCCTTTCGCTTGTTTATTGGTACACACAACGTCCAAATAAGCCACACACCCTGGCACCCCTCGATAAAGTAATCCATGTTAAGTTGGCATTCACAATCGTGTCCTCTAAATGGTCTACCGAACGGCTGTCCTTGATGTCAACCGACAATGAGCTCTGACACATCGAGAATGCAACAGAAAATCTTAGGAGTCTGCATAGATGAAGAATTGGCATGCTCTTTGATCCGCTTTTCCATGGTCAAGAGACGATCCTGCGATGTAGAGTCCAATCTAATGGCACCTTCCATAAGTCAGGCTTCAAACTATTTAATACAGCCAAAAAATATTCCTGCAACTATTGCTCATCCGCATTCGCCAGCTCAAGCCTCCAATCATCTCTACTCTTTGAAGCATGCTCATCCACTGCCTCAGCCACTGCAAGTGCAAAAGTTCCATCGTCATCATCTGAGATGCCTGAGGTTAGAGACATGGTCTAATTTACTGAATTTTTTCAACGCACAATATTTCAAAGATGCCTGTATTTCCGACGGATTTTCCAAATCAGGTTCCAACAACAGTCCATAGATCAGCGAGAAAATTTCCTTCAGGGTGATATCGGATGACCATAGACGGCCTAGTTCCGCAATGCAGACCTAAAGCAGAAAAACTCAGATTTCCACCCTCTGCATAGGCCTGGACAGCTCACCTTTCCTTGTTTTGAGACCTTGATATTTGAACAACATGAGCAAAGGCATACAGATCGCCACAACCATGCCACTCACGTTTGGATGTAAAATAAAGGTGACAAATCTAATCTCTGGGGGTTCACGTGGATAGTTTTGAGGAATGTCACAGGTAAGAAGGAACGTCCCATTGCGATATGGGCACTTGGTTTCGTCTTTCGGTGCCTTGCGAACATGAGTCACATGAGTTACATTCACACCCGATGTCACCACACATACTTCGAGAATAATTTTGAGGAAAGATATATCACTGTCATTCATGTAAAGATCGATCTGTGGGTGTGGATCCACTATGAGCGCTTTCAGCTAAGGAGAAATCAGTAGGCGAGAAAATGGGGCTGTTTGCAGCAAAGACCGACCTCGCGCATAATCCTCTTAGTGCGGTCGTCATGAGTAGGACCGGCAGACTCGGAGGTCAACTTGGCTGCAGGTTGGACACTTTGTTGAAGTTTTGCATGGGGAGCTCGATGAGGAAACTGAGAGATGGTGACAACATCCACTGGGAAGTCTAGAGTGTTCCCATATTGGCGCAACGTGATATCATGCAGCACGGGGCGTTTCGAAAGTCTGGGAGTGCGTTCGGCCGAGGATAACATCGTTTCCAGGTCCTGACGAAATCAAAAATAAATGGCTGACATAAAAAGCAGAAATGCCACACACAAAGATGCTCAATGCATCGCTGAGCGAAGTTTGAGGACAGAAACGGTATCCGCCTAAAATGTCATGTGTCATCGCGACAACAACTGAAACTGGGAACATCTCGCACCAGTAGCAACAGAAATTGCGTGCAGCTTCTTGTCTGACTGAAGACCAACTTGAACTGAGTCCACGATGATACTGCTCCTCTGCAGAGCAAGACACACATCCTTGGCTGATGCCTCTGAGCCCGTGTCCCCGCCATCCGTCACGATGATGATTCGTTTACGAAGCTGGGGAAGATCGCTCCGGTAGTTCAACAACATCCTTCGGGCAACATCGAGGGCGTCGTACACAACAGTGTTGCCTCCTGCGAACACCTCCTCGAGCTTTTGTCGGAAGCTCTCAAAGATGGGTGTCAGTTCCTGCTTGATGCTAGCCTTGTCCGAGACTGTCAACAATATATAAGAAGCGATTCTAGGCTGTCAGCAATCGCGCCTACAAGTCACAAGTCCAAGGACCAAAGATACAGATGTGTCGAAAGAGCTCTACACAAAAAAGTTCTGAAATTTAGTCACAAGGCACAAGGAAACACCAAACAGAGACCGACCGCGCGATTTATGAACACGTTGAATAATTCTTTCAGAACATCCAAGCGATTGAGGTACCGACTGGCCTCTTTTTCCTTTTGCTCCCCACCCACATGCCATGTCCAAGTATCGCAATCGAATTTGTAAGTGGGGCTATGCCCACAATAAGCTAATGTGTGTGTGTTTTTCAGGGCCCTTCCTCTCATAACACCATCTCCAACATCTCTGAGGCCGTGCCTGGACAAGACCTCGTCATTCGAGCACGAGCACGACACAGACGGAAAACGTACCACAGTTGCATCTCACGCATGCTCCCAAACTCGATCGGTTCAAGATAGCTAATCAAGGAGAGGATAGGAGCGTCCTGCGGAAGCAAGATCGTCTGTTCTGCATCCAGTTTACGATGCCGTACGATGACCTCAGACAGCCTCCGTCTGTGAGGGACTGCGAAAGATATCTCTACCACTCCGCCATGTGAAAGATCGGTGAGCCCGAGGGTAAGATTCGCCAAGTCATTGATGACCGCTTTCGAGGACTGCATACGAAGAGTGAACCTCGAGTACCGAGCTTTGGTAGCTCGATTTGCAAGACAATATAGCGTCCTTGTACTCGCGCTAATCGATAAATCCCAGACAGTTACTTGCCCTTCGTGTGAGAGAGTTACTTGAACATCGTCGCCAGCGAAAGTTCCTTGCATTGGTTTTTTGCCCTTCAAGGAAGGTGCTTCCTTCAAAGGAAGAATGTCCTTCCCTGAAACCTTGAATGAAATCAGCTTTGATACACGAAGACTTAAAACAGAGGAAGATAAAAAAACGCGGCAAATGAACATACCCATTCGGCAACCGCTTCTCTCACTTGCGCGACACTGGAAAAGTGGGGAGCCGACAATCTAAAATATCCCGTCGGCCACACTTCCTGGGCTTCAAAATAGTGTCTCGATTCTTCGTTGACAAATATGTGAAGAGTTGGCGTGTTGTCCGGGAGGACAGGGTTGAGCAACAGGTCTCCGGTCCTGAAAAAGAGACCAGTCAAAAAAAGGAGTCAAAGTTCAAAAACATCCGGAGACGAAACTTGGGATCAATCAGCCTTCTAGGGACCTGATAAGGCTCCACCCCAACATCATCGCCATCACTCAGTTCGTCCAAAAACTCAGAAAGAAAGCCAGCCAGATCCGCGGGGTACAGATCACACGCAGTCGCAAAATGTGCCGACTGCAATATTGTAAATATGACACTCAAACCCAGAAGCGGGCCAACAAACCTCCAACATTTCAATCTTCGTTTGAGAATTGCCCCGATTCGATTCGAGTGTGAAACTCAAGTTAAGGGCATCACGCCGAGCCATGGCCTCCAAATCGTGGAGGAGCTCATAGACTGGAGGCATGTAATCAAAGTCGGTCGAATCATCTTCACTCTCCGAGTCGCCTCGGCAGTAGAATCTCCAAGCTTGGTGACAGCTGGGATGCTGTTTCCGTAAGTAGCTTTTGGCTGTACGCCGACCGTCAGAACTCCTCTTGCCTGTCTAAGAAGTAGGTCTCACCATTCTCCAGTATCACGTCTTCTGAAACGTTCTTGACAAGTTCGTCCAAGAGATTGGACACCGCCGTTTCCTGGTCAAATTTGTCCTCTTTGAGAGCTTCATGTCTCGTCCGGCGGCTCACTCCAGACTGCTTATTCATTGATTCACTAAGATCAAGGCACAGTACAATGGCCTGGTGCATAGACAACACGAGTCAGAACAGAACGCCACCTAGGAACAAAACAACTGTACCTCATCTGGTGGACGGGTCGGTGCAGCCGAAACACCTCCAAACGAGTCGACAAGCCAAGTGTCCTCAGCCCATCTCTGCTCTATCACTTTTTCTAGGGAATAGCTGACATCGTTAATGTCCACTTCCGTGTCTCCTCCACTCCTGAAAGAACAAACGAGGTCATTCAAGCAACCACAGGATAAGGCATGGACCGTACGTGGGTCTAAAAAAGTTGACGTCGCGTGTTGTACCGCACCCTCTGCCTGTGAACACAGCCAGAAGCCCCTGACCAATGAAATTTCGGTCAATCGACCTCCCACGCGTCTACACACACATACCTCCTGGTCCAAGACGATCTGTGGGGGTATGATGTTTGCTGATTTCAAGTCCAAAGGTCCCCTTGTGACCAGCTCTGTTTTGTTTGCGTTTTCGATGGCACCCACGAAATCCTGTCCGACCCGAGCAAGATCGAGAGAAGAAAGTGAAGACACAGGGCCTAACTTCTCAACGTCGAACGCCATCGTCGATAGGAATCTCGAGTCGGAAGCGGGTAAAGCATAGCGGTATGACAGCAGTTGTTTCAACCGGTCGACCTCATTGGTCATCATTTCGGATATAACGGTCATCGAAGAGGGCCTGTAAAGTTCACCTCCCTGTTGATGGAGCATGGCAAAATCACGATCAACCACCTGTGAGCCCATGAGAATCGGATTTTTGAGGGGCTTGTATGAGGGAGCGGAGACGAGTGAAATCTCCTCAAGTGGTCGGGGCGTTTGGGGTTCGGATGGGAGCTGGGGGTTTCCGGCTGCTGATATTATATGTGCAAGGAGGATCCTGACCTACGTCACATTCTAAGGTTTTGAGACGTGAAAATGAATGATAAAGGACTCACCGCTTCAAACGATCGATTAGGATTTGTTGTGATGGCGGTTGCGCCTCGAGCACAGCACGAAAGAAAGTCTTCGAGAGCGTGATATAGTGCTTCAGACAGAGCAGCACGCTCCTCTGATCCAGGATCTCGGTTGAGGAACAAGATACCCACTGATTCATGGATGAAAAAGGTCAATTAGATTTGCACATTAACAAACACTTACGAGTCCTGGTGGCCGGCGGGAAATTTGTGATTCCATGCAACATAGAAAGCACTCTTCCTTCCGCAGCCACCCCTTTCGATGGGACCGACTTTGTCAAACTGTATAGGGAAGACAGGAGCGCTGCCATGCCTCGAACAGTCTGAGGGACGCTCGGCTGCCATGCTCGGCTGGATAGGTACGTCCATTCCCTGGAAACGGTACTGCGCTTTGGAGCTCCCTCCTCGGTTTCCGCCATACGTTTTACGGCGTATAAAACGACAGAAATGGTACGATCTTGATCGCCTATCTCGGAACAGAAGAGGCCCTCAAGGCGAATACACCCACAAGCGATAATCGGACATTGGGATGTATGCAAATCGACGTGGAAACCACGCTTACTGAACAGAGGTGACGAAGGTAATGACGCAGTCTGATTTGGAAAGATTTGGAAACGATGATGCGTCTCGTGAACGTGTGTTGAGGTGTGACAGATGGAGACGAGAGTCGATTGAGTGAAATGTACGGTTCTGATACAATTCAAAAATCACATCAGTTTTCGAACGTATCCGAGTAGATGCGGAACAAAATCTTACTCGGTCGTTGGGTCTCTAGAATGTATTCTCATGAAAACACCAGGTAAAGCGAACCCTTTAGTGGAGAGAAAATCGCGTATTAAATCGACTACCTCGTCCGATGTCAATCGTAGCGGCGCGCTCTGAGCAACACCACCTTGTGGCGCAGGAATAGGAACGTAATCGATCTTGTCACCATCCCATGCTACAACAATGTGAGGTGTAGGCCGATCAAAGATGACAGGTTCGCGAGGGAACATAGCACTGGGACACCCAGAGGGACAACTGGCCATGGGGTGGTCGTTGTTGCCTGTGCCGAGGCAGTGTGCGTGATGTAAGTGGCCACATCCGGCGTTCTGCATGGAGGTTGCATCGGTGTATAATTTACCAAGGCCAAAGTGCGTACCTGGATGAGTGGACAGTGCAGAACTGTCGAAGGTTCGACATGAGTATCTGTGGCGTGTTTCATGCAGGCTGGACAAGGGAATCCTAATAGATAGAGTGATGAACGGACAAAGTGCGAGCACAGGGCGTTATAGTGCATTACCGAGAAATTCGTCACAGATGGTACAATGAGGTGGCGTCGTCGTATTGTCGAGGGCTATACAATATAAGGCTGCAGTGCTCATTTGAAGGTTTCTGAAGACACACCTTTCAAGCTGGCATGTGAATAGGGGCAATCCGAATGAGAACAGCATTGTCCATCGAGCATAAACCTGCAGTGGAAAGTCGAGAAGAGTCCATGTCGTTCGATCTCGAGGGCCACGGCGCAACTGCAGGAAATCCCCGCATCGTGTGGGTAATCACAGCAATCGTAGTCGTCGTCATCTGTCGTCACATCATCTTCTGAGATCCAACCAAGTGCACGAGCGGCTTCGCGTCGAAGTGCGGTCTGAAGAAAAAGGTGTCAGAGATGCCCGTGCATGCGATGCATCGGATAGTCACCAAGGGGGTATTTCCACTAATGAAAGCGCCGTCGAACGCAAATATATTATTGATAATCTGTGCGTTATCTTTGAGAGTAGCGCGGACATGGTCCCGAGCCAGCTGGGCCGTAATAAGACGAATTTGAATACGGCAAGGCCCTCCGGATTCAGTAAGGTGAGCTTGTTTGGGCCGGGGAGTTTTCTTGACAGGATTGTCAATGGGAGGGTTAGGACTGATCGACACTTCTCTTGCAGTGATAATCTCGCCTTCACAAATTGTATCGAGAATGCGACTTGCAATATGCGAAGTGGTCAGGAAGCGCTCGTATCGGAAAAAAGTCGGTAAGAGACAACTTACTCTTGACCTCGAAGTTCGAAACCACCAGGAAGCTCGAGAGTGAACGTGTTGGGCGCTCTGTCAAGATAATTTGCAATCTCTTTCGCGAGATCATCGTTAGTAGCGCCGCTGTCAATTGAGACCTTAGACCAGGTATGAGATTTAGAAAAGATGCCATTCGAGAGCATGAAGCCGTGAAGACTGACCGCGATCTTCTTTTGAGGTTTTACACCAGAACCCGTAACACTTTCCTCCGACACGACGAGGATCCTTCGCTTTGACATCGTGGTAGTAGGTCAGGAGATAGGAGGTGACGTGTAAAATTAATGCGATTATCAGATTTCCATATAAAGAAAATGCGAACTTAAATTCTTTTTATACTATCCCAATCCAGGAGTTTGAAACTTTATTGATTACCTTAACTTTCCTCCGCGACGAATAATCCCCTGCCCTCCAAAATTTCAGGGAATGTGTGTTTTTTTGTCTTCTATAAGAATATGTACTTTATTTTATTTTATGTTAAGCGCAGAGCACAGCGGAAGCTTCCCGGACCCCAAAAAGGTGTAATGACCAGGAGTTTGAAATTTTTGATGCAGAGGGATGGGAGACGACTTTTCCCTTAAAAATTTGATGACCCTAGAGAGCTAATAGAAACTGAGATGCGTAGAAATTTTCAGAGGGAGAGATTGAGAATTGAGGGAGAAAAACCGAATTTTAAACTCCTGGAATTTTCAAACTCCTGGATTGGGATAGTACACTGCTGTGGCCAGCTTATTTTGCAGGGTCGCAAAACACAAAACCAAAATGATAACCGCGTTTTGCAGGTCGATTTGCATTGAGCAAAATCCTTTATTAGCAGTGTTACCATGGAAACAGGCAAAATTTGTAGTTTTGCATCCCATTTGTGTGACATGCAAAATATTCTGGCCACAGCAGTGATAAGAAATAGGTAAAACTCATCAATGTATTGTGCTACTTTCTGCAGACGCCACGACCAAAAGCAAGAACAGACACTCTCGGGGTCAGATTATTTTGACGGGGGTGTAAGTTTGTTTGAATTTACCAAGTCACGTTCTATTTTGTCCCATCAAAAATAGTCCAGGCCCCGACAACTCGTGAGGTGGCCCTGACTCATCACATGTACTTGCTCTAGCCTCGTTTCAGCGCCCAACGTCTACTGCGGACGCCACAAAGATCAGATGTCATCACAATAGTCCTACAGTATAACTTTATTGTTATGTAAACCCACTCCCCTCGGGATGTTGAAAATTCGAAGTCCGTGAGCGAAGTTCTCACATTGTATAGAAATTGTACATTCTACACCGAACAGAATATCAGGTCTTAGTGCACACTTGGTAGTACCTACAATTCATAGGAGTACTCAGTTACAGTGACTCAGTACTCAGTACAACATAAGATATACTACTAGAGGTGATCAGGACAGGAGCATTCCAAAAGTGGACAGGTTTTTTTGAGGCACATTATCACTATACAGTGCCTTGCAAATGAAACTGCCAACCGATTTTTGTAAAAACGTGTTTGGTTTTGTGTGGCCCATCAGCGGCGGACCATTGCCGAAACTTCCTCTCTTCCAAACATCTTCCTCCCCCCCGTTTTTCACCACTTTTTAGGCGATATTCTACTTTATTCATCCAATGAATTCCTTGTAGTAAATTTGGCAATGGAATTCGCGTCGCGGGCGTGGGACGTAGAACTCGATTCGGGAAAGCCGAAACCTGCCGTCAGGTCCCATCGAATTTGTCAGCAGGGTGAATAAATTTGGTTGGCAGTTTCATTTGCAAGGCACTGTAACGTATTGATAACGTATACGCACCTCGTGCGCTCATGTAGAAAGGTCCTCAAAAATTAAAAATAATACATTAAATCCCAGATTTTTTTGTGGAATATAAGAATGATTACCTAATTTAACTACTACCTATAATAAAAGGGGTTCAGGCTCATGGAAAAGTGTGAATCTATCCAATTGTTCTATCCCTTCCTCCAAGGGGGCACCGGGATCAAAAAAAAAGACCTGGGGTCGATTTTTTTTGCTAAGGCCATTTCAGCTGGTAATCAGGCACATGTCCAAATATGGTAATTATGATATCATCTTTGTCACGGTTGATTCCCTCCCACCACCTCCAGTCTCCCTCTCACTCAACTGGCGTGCCAGGATGCCTCAAAAAGGTAGGTAATTAGTTTCTACATAGTCTTTTATATTAAAAATCACATTTTAGCTCCCCCAGCACTTGCGCTCATCGCCAGCAGCAGCCAGGCTTCTCTCCCCTTCAACAAGGCATACAAGTCATTTTTTGGCGTCCTCGAAGGGCTCTGCGCAGGGATGGGGGGTTGGTTATTTATTACGTGTGGTGTAGGATGATGCGAGGAGAGACCTGCCAGGTGTGTAAGGAGGCGAACCATAGGCGGTTCGCCTCCGGAGTCCTTTCTCTTCACCTCCCTGCCACCTGCTGAATACCAGGCTGCGTTAGGGCCCAAACCGAGTACATACATACCCACACATACACCATGACCGCAGCACCTTGCCAACCACGCCATGCACACCACCACAGACACACCTAGCTGTGGAGGTTCGTCTGGTGTACATGCTACATCCGGGTTCAAGACCGTTCGATCTTGTGTTGGGTCGATCGACCTTCCGTGGGGTCTTTTACCCTGGCATTGGCCTCGTGTTGGGTCTTTCGGTCCCACGTTGGCTCGCATTTGGCTGCTGTACGCCAGCGGGGTTCGAGGCGGTGACTCGAGCCCTTCTTGCATTGTCTTTTAGTTGTTTTTAGCCTCTTTTGAGCTGTACTAAAACACAAGTCATCTGTATATACTTGTAATATATTGGAATTAACCTGATTTCATGTCATGTTCCAAAGGCGTCTTTTTTTTTTTTTTGCAGCCTGCGGCTGGACTAACTAACCGGGTACCGGTACAGGATTCCGGGGCCGATGCCCCCTTGCCTTCCTCCTCTCCTGGCTAAATTCAAGCAATTGATTTCTTTTACGAAAAAAAAAAAGCAAAAACATAGGATAAATATAAATAATAGATTAAAATCAATTTCTGAAAATTTTAGGCCAACGGGGACCTCTGCATGCAAATTGAGGCTGAGAAAGTGCCGTGATCACGTGATCGAAACTCGTCTACTTTTGGAATGCTCCCATCCACTTTAATTTCCTCGCTATCGTTTCGCTTTGCTTCCCTACATCTATCTTCCAACACCCACCTTCCTTAAGATTTAAGATTTTTGGTGTGGTCTCATAGGTCTCGGTCAGTCTAGTGTTGCACCTGGAAATGGCTGGAGTGTTCAACTGGGCAACGACTCATCCCCAATCCACTCCGTCCTCGAAAGGTCATGTTGCTTACACGAAGGTGGTCATAAGTCTTACTCTATAAGCTGCTATCAACTGATAGATAAGTGACAGCAATTCAATTTTTCAGGGCGACGCGAACACTCAAACCACTGGCATGCTGCTCCGGTAGACAACCGGTAGATTGGGCTTTTTTACGATAGCCTGTATGAACCTGAAGAAGAAACTGGGTTTCTGGGTAAAGCATTGTGCACTTCGCTGACCCAAACTAAGAATTGCGTGCTGCAGGTTGTGAGGACTTGCTAGCCCATAGACACCACACGGCATTTGGTGCCCCTGACCCTCAACATTCATGAATCTCTCTTGTTTCCACGTTTTATTGGACTCCATGGTATGTAATTGATATTCTTCCCGTTTGACAACTTTATGTGTTATGTACCCATTTAGATCTCACACTCGAGCTTCTCACACTTCCATTTATCGGTTGAGAGTAATTCAGTCCCAAACACCGTTTGAAAACAGTTGGTGGAGAGTTCTTCAATTGGGATCTCGGGTGAGTGTTTAGGTTTGTTCGAGTTCTTCCTAATGCAGTTGACAGGATCAGGAATTGTCGTGATCTTCCATCTTCCCTAACCTCACTCGACAACGACACCCTGTCACTTTCGCTTTCGGCACCTGGCCTGTCGACACCAGTGCCACCTCAGGTTCAACCACCACTAAATAAATTCTTAACTCCTGTGAACCTCACATGTGGGACTTGACAATGGCGATCGCAATGCTGAGGCTGTGACTACAGTGGGTGGGATGTGGAGCTCGACATAGAATTTCTTGCCATCATAAGTAATTTGTATTCATTCTATAACCTAATAATACACATTTTCGCCGTCCTATTTCATCTGGAAAATTTTGAATTTCAAAGCTGGCAAAGATGGACGGAAGAGATGCTCGAAGACTAAAAAGATGGTCTTTGGAAAGACAATACCCTGCCTTTGAGAGACATTAGGCGTCTCTCGGAGATATGTACCTTACTTCCCAAAGACACCAAAGATGCTCAAAGATGGACCTGCCGTTTTCCTGCGGCGACTATCTGCATACATGAGGGGAAAGGGGGCCGCGAGCCTCGTGAAGATTATCTTTGGCTTTGCATGCTACTTATCTTTGCAGGTCTTTTAATAATGCTTATCATACCACAAGGTCAGTTGGACTCGATCTGATGAAGGTTCCGCCGTAGTATGCGGAGGGGCTCCAAAAGTAGTTGAGAGGGGAGAAAAACTTAGTTAGGTGACTTGGTACATTGAACCATCCAGCTTGCACAAATGGACTAACCCCGTCCATACCTACTGAGGAACAACAGCAATACCACATACTCTCAAGCTCTGGAAAGAACGCGAAATGGACGGCGTCGCCAATGAATAAAATATTTGGTATGGTACTGCTGGTCGACTATTTGTAGGGACTCTGACGTGGGCATGCCTTGCTGATGACCTCCGGTATCTGCAGATGATATCCGCTGAGGAGAGAGTTGGGATTGAACGGCCAATGATTGAATGGCCCCTGCATTCCGAGGCGAGCGGCTCACAAGTCTATATCCAAATGAAGAACTGAACGGTCATCGATTAAATAGTTCCTGCATTTTGGAAGCTCCAGACTATGGCCGTCTTCAAAACATCCAGTAAGTGTCAATGAGAAATGACGGTGAGTGTGTACTTGCGTTCGAGATCATTACCATACTGGATACTATAAAATGGCTCAGGTCGGAGCAGTTGGTGCACCGGGGATCACCTCACACTTTTGCACTTTCTTATATCCTACGCTTCAAGGCATCGACTAGGGGTACCCGAACGTATTTGAGTCTCGGATTGTGAGTCACGGAATTTATACTAGCACTTATCCATTAGAATTCACCTTCTAAAATCCAGATCCCAACTCAACGATGAAAGTCAACTTCATCATTTTTTTGTTTGGCTTGGTGCTTGCTACGGTCTTAGCACTGCCCGCTGACCAAACTCCTCTTGCCGCGACATCCATCCCCGCATGGCAATTCTACTATGGTGTTACCGCAGCTCAGCATCAAGTCAATTTCAACAAATGGTCGACAGCTGGGTATCGGATGATTTCCCTCAGTGTTTATGGCCAGCCTCCTAACCATCTTTATGCCGCTGTTTGGGTACAACGCTCTGGGCCGTCGTATTTTGCCATTCACGAGGCCAGTGGTCCAGCGTACCAATCCTTTTTCGACAGCCATGCCCCGAGCGGATACGTTTCTACTATAGTTACCGTGACTGGGCCCCCATCTGCGCCAATATTTGCTGGCGTCATGGAACAGAACAAGGTGACTAACTGGTACCAGAAATGTGGATTGACGAATATTCAGTACACGACGGAGTTGAAAAATGCGCAGTCCAATCGTTATATCCTGAAGTCATTTACAGAATATGGGTCCCCTTCAAATCGACTATATTGTGGGGTATGGTATTACAACGACCAGTGGGACAAATACACAACTTTTGTGGATGAGTCCTACAACGCATACCAAACTACATTCAATGCCGAGACGACAAAACCCTTCTGGCGACCATCATATCTCTCTGTTTCTGAGGACCACGAAATTTCATCGACTTTTGTCGATACCGATGTGGGAACGTGGGTTGCTAGACACGGAATGACTGCAAATAACCTTGAGTCAGAGAACGAGAAACAGAAGGCTCCCGGGCGATATATCATTCACCTACAAGGAAGTGGCACAGGATCGAACGCCAACTTCGCTGCTTTGTGGGCTACTCAGGACATCCCCACACCTAAGTCCTGGCGAGTCACTGGCAGCGTCACTGGCTTCAAGAACAATGGTGCGGCCTCATCCCAAGCTGACGCGCTTATGCAGGCTTTCATGGTGGCTAATGGCGTCCGACAAGCTCAATTTGCCGTCGCCAAGAATGGGAATATCCTTCTCCAGAAAGGCTACTCGTGGAGCGAGGCCACCCGCCATACAACAACGGTCAGCGACGTATTCCTCCTTGCCAGTCTCAGTAAAACCTTCGTAGAAGCTACAGTCCAAACACTGTACAATAGCAAGAAGCTTACCCCGTCCACCAAAGTCTATTCCCTCCTCGGCTACACCAATACACACGACCCTCGCCTCCAAGAAATTACTGTCGACCATCTCCTGACCCACTTTGGAGGTCTCAATGTGACCAAATCCGGCTTCGACCCCACATACAGAATGCGTACAATCGCCGCTGCAGAAAATACAGGCCCAACTCCGGCAACCATCAAAAACATCGTCGATTACATGTCTCGCTACACGCTAGACTACAACCCCGGGGCTGGATACGCGTATTCCAACTACGGATACGTACTCCTCAGCTACGTCGTCGAGCATGTCACGGGAATGACATACTATGATTACCTTTCTTCTGCTGTCTTGAAGCCCGGCGGATACGACGTCAGGCAATGGCCTACGAGTCCGGGCGCTCATCTCAATGATCCCATCACACAGGAATCGAAATATACGGGACAGAATGCAGCTACGCCGCAGAGTCAGACCCTTATTGCGGATATATTTGGCGGGGATGATATGTACAAGGATGATTGTTATGGGTCAGCGGCTTTGGCTGCTTCTGCGACGACTTTGGTCGCTTTTATTCACTCGCATGGTACGTCCATTTACCTTTTGCTACACGCAATAGCTAACGAAAACCTGGACAGCTGTCTGGGGAATCGGTCCCCGGGCCCCAGGTGCTCGCTCGGGCAGCACGCCCGGCAGCAGCACATTTGCTGAATCCCTACCCAATGGTCTCGATTGGTCTTTAACGGTCAATACCCGTGACTTTCCACCCTCGCCCCCGAATCAGGACCCTTTTGGCAATCTGTATAATTCCGCTATTCCGGGATTCCTGGGTGCGAATCCTACTGCTTGATTTCTTAGGTTGAAAAACAGAAGTGGGTATTTTGGTGTGGTTTTTCTGGACAAGCTCCGAGATCCATAATTGTAGGCACTTCGTATTATTTCCCAGAATGGTCGATGTTCATGGACTTTGTTATCATTACGACGTATGTAGTTATATTGAGTCAGTGATCCTCTTTTGCATTGCGTGACTCCTCAGCCCATCTGCTAATAACCACCCTTCATTTAAAACACTGATTTGGGACTTGGGCCATTAGATAGCGCGGGGCGTCTAAGTTGGGCGTGGGCGCTGGATCACCCAAATTTCTTGATACTCTGCCCTACGAATCAATCATCCCGGACCAACCCCTCCCGTTCGTTTTGTCTCTGATTGTTGTTGTTTCAAGATGCTTCTCACCGCTCAATTTATAGCTAGCACTTTCGGCGATATATGCTCGTCCACTGAGCAGAGTGATAGCGCAAGTCGTATGGTTTCTAATGTCATGGCCCTCACCTTGATACGTACTGTGTTCTATATGCCGAAAATACGTCAAACTTCATGGAAAAACGTAACCAGAACGATGGGCCGTATCTTTCTACGTGATGAAATTATATCTGAACCTATATTGCAGGAGTTAGCTTATCGGGCTTGACTCATGGAACAGCTCCCCCATCGTCATGTCGGTGACCAGCCCTCCCCGTTCGTTCTCTTTCCTTTCACCTTCCCCACCAGTTAACTTAACTCGAACCTGTATTAAATATTAGTTGGGAGTCGAGGCCTCCACCGACGACGACGTACCTTGCGCAGTAAGTGTATTCTCACCTCTACCTCACAACTAGTGACACCGGTGGTGAGTAGCCATCCTTGCGTATCGTTGAGTTAGATCTTGATTAGCCAAGGAGCCGACGACCCTGAGTTTGAATGGAAGTACATCCTAGTCAACTTTGACGGCGCTCGCAGCTTCCGCGTTAAGTGGAAGGTAAATCCTGGGCAGGATTTATGAGGAAGCAAGGCACAGCAGAAAGGAGCATGGTGGGCGAAAGTGCGAAGCACTTTCCCGACACATGCTCTCGGATCCTGACCTAACCAGGGTGTCCGAACAAACGCTGCGATGGGTGGGAGGGTTGAACCACTCCATGCAGC
>Ga0307513_10003586_pt1 | contig 20986 bp, 17 predicted proteins | sample 15_EM_MG_FD_202174 | JGI IMG/M metagenome (GOLD analysis project Ga0307513, IMG submission 202174) | Populus trichocarpa ectomycorrhiza microbial communities from riparian zone in the Pacific Northwest, United States - 15_EM | ecosystem: Host-associated > Plants > Roots > Unclassified | place...
GCGTTGGCCGTCTTCGCCGTCCCGATCCCGTCTCTGATCATGGTGTGGGTTTACCCGCAGTACATCGAACCCACCAACTACCTTCCGCTGATCGGGTCGGTGCTCGTGTGGGCCGCGTTGATGCCGACGCTGACCGGTGGGCGGTGGACACCGGTCGTCGTGCGCGTCCAGACGCTGATCGGCTTCTGCCACGCCCTCGCACTGTGGGACTTCGTGCGCGGCAAGACCGCGGCGTGGGTGCCGACCGGTGCCGCGAGGAAGACGCCGACAGCGAAGCGGGTCATGCGCGTCATCCGCGTCTGGGTGCCGGCCACCCAGCTCGCGACCTGGGCCGGCATCGCCCTCGGCACCGCCAACTACGGCATCGGCCTGTATTGGACATCGATCCTGTGGACGGTGCCGACCATCTACTTCTTCGGACCGTTGGTGCTCGGCGCCCGCAGCCTGCGCCCAAACCAAAGAGTCGCCCCGATGACCGTCGATGTCGAGACCAAGGAGTCGCCCCGATGACCGTCGACGTCGAGCAACCTACGCGGGCGCTGCCGCCTCTACCGCCGCTGCCACCCCGCCAGGTGCACCGCCAGGCGCCGGGCATGATGCAGCCGCACATCGACGCCCCGCGCACAGCTTGGTGGCACCGCCTGGTCGCGCTCATGCCCGCCGTACTCGCGTTGGCGGCGATCCTGCCCGGTCTCGGGCGGCGGCAGCTGTGGAACGACGAGCTCGCCACCTGGCACGCGGCCTCGAACCTGACCTGGTCCCAGTTTTGGCAGCTGCTGGGGCACATGGACCGATCTCTCGCGGAGTACTACCTGATCATGCGGGTTTGGGGAGATGCCACCGGCGACAGCGAGGCTGCCATGCGGCTGCCGGCGGCGATCGCCATGGCCGGCGCCGCGGGGCTGCTCGTGCTGGTCGGCCGGCGGCTGTTCAACCTGCCTGTTGGCGTCCTCGCCGGTCTCATATTCGCGATGCTGCCGGTGGTGTCCCGCTTCGGGCAGGAGGCGCGGCCGTACGCGTTCACGATCGCCGCGGTCGTGTTGGGGACGCTCCTGCTGCTGCGGGCCATCGAACGCCCGGTGATCGCCCGATGGGCGCCCTACACCGCCGTGATGGTCTTCGCCGGCTGGTCGCACATGGTCTCCGTCACCATCCTGGCCGCCCATCTGCTGCTCGTTCTTGTCGCCTACCGGGCCCGGGTAGAGCCTCGGCTGTGGTGGTGGCTGGCCAGCCTGGTGGCGGTCCTGACCGCGGTGATCCCGTTGGCCCGGGCCGCGTCGAAACAGTCCAGCGCCATCGGATGGATCAAGGCCGACCAGAAGGCTGTCGTCGGCCTGCCGGAGAAGCTGTTCGGCTCCTACCCGACCGCGGGCGTGATCGTCGGGCTGGCCGTGGTCGCCTCGGTGGTGCTGTGGTCCTTGAACCGGCGGACGCTTGCCGTCCTGGCCGTATGGGCGCTCCTGCCGCCGCTGTTCACCTACCTGACCTTCCCGATCCTGCACCTGTTCCTGTTCCGGTATCTGCTCTTCACGGTGCCGGCCTGGTGCCTGCTGGCGGCGGTCGCCGTCTACACCATCGGGCGAGCACTCGCGATCGGTAAGGGCCACATCGCCGTGCCCGTCGCCGCTGCCGTGATTCTGTCCGGTCTCGGGTGGGTCGCCCTGCCTGGGCACACCGACGCCCGTCGCTCGCCGGTTGCCGGCCAACCCGACTACCAGGCGGCCGTCCAGGTCATCAAGGCTGAGCAGCAGCCGGGGGACGGCATCGCCTACAACGACCCGTTTGGTGAGCTGTCCGATGTTGCCCGCAAGATCACCCGCTACGAACTACGCGACCAGCAGGCTCCGCGCGACGTCTTTCTGACCCGCACCGCCGCGGAACGGGGTTACTACACAGCTGAGGAGTGCGACGACCCCGCCGCCTGTCTGAAAGACCCGCCGAGGCTGTGGCTGATCACCACGAACTATGCAGATCCCCGGGACGGCATGGCCGCCGGTCAGCTGCTCCGCGACCGGTACGACATCGCGCGGGTGTTCACCTTCGAACGAGTCCGTCTGGCGCTGCTGACCAGGAAGGTGCCGGCATGAGAGTCGCCGTCGCCCTCGCCCTCGTAGTCGCCCTCACGGCCGGCTGCTCCAGCAGTCCCACGCCGCGCTACACCGACAGCGGCGTCCTGGCGCCACCAGCGTCACGCGCCGCGACCGTCACCGTCGCACCGGCCACCATCGAGGACGTAGTCATTGCCGGCCGGCCGTCGTTCGGCGTGTCCCTCACCGACCGGACCACCGCGAACGTCGACGAGCTCGCCGGTCGGGTGGGGTGCGCACCGCGCTGGGTGGCGTTCTTCGCCTCCGTCGCCCACGGGCTCGACGTCGCCGCGATCCGCAAAGCCCCCGGCATCCCGTTCCTGACCGTCGAGCCGTGGCGGTCAGGTCAGGGCAGGCGGCAAGCCGATTACGACCTCGAGGACACCATCGCCGGCCGCCACAACGCCAAGTACCGAACCGTGGCCCGTGCCGTCCGCGAGTACGGGCGGCCGATGCTGCTCCGCTTCGCGCACGAGATGAACGGCGACTGGTACCCATGGGGCGACGTCGGCGCGAACCGGCCCGCGCGGTACGCGGAGGCGTGGCGTCACGTGGTCCGGCTCTTCGAGCAAGAGCGCGCGGTCAACGCCGTGTGGGTGTGGTCCCCGAACGTGCTGCGAGGCACGGACGGCACCCCGATCCGCGAGTACTACCCCGGCGACGAAACCGTCGATGCCGTCGGCATGGTCGGTTACGGGGTCCACGAGGATTCACCGGCTCGGACGTACGGCCCGACGCTGGCGCAGATGCGCGCCCTCACCAGCAAACCCATCATCCTGACCGAGACCGGCGCCCAACCCGACAACTCGAAACAGCGGTGGATCGAGCGGTTCGGACCGTGGCTGGCCGCCAACCCGGACGTCATCGGGTTCATCTGGACCCAGATCCCGAAAGGCGCGAAAGCGAGATCGGACTGGCGCTTCGACGACAAACCCGCCCACCTGAACGCCTTCAAGGCCACCTTGAAGAACGGGAGCGTGGCGTGCCGGCCGATGTGACAGGACCACCGGACCCGCTGATCGTCGAGTTACGCGATGCCCGCCGCGGCCTGAACATGACCGCGAGAGCCGCCGCCACCGCCCTGGGAGTCTCCCGAAACACGCTGGTTTCCTGGGAGTCAGGCCGTCGACGCCCTTCAATCGACGACGTACGGGCCTACGCGACCCTCGTGGGCCGCCGACTCTGACCGGCCACATCGGACAGTGGGCCGGGCCGCCCCCGTGGCGACCCGACCCGCTCCGTGCGTCAGCTGAGGCTGCGGCGGACGCGCCAGAAGGCGAACGCCGCGAGCACCCCACCCAGCAGCAGGTACGCGCCGAGCTCCAGCCACTGGAACGTCCAGTACCGGTCGGCCGGCTGGTACTTGACGGTGAAATGCAGGTCCAGCTGGCTGATGCAGGCCATGTCCCGGCGCATGTCACCCTTCAGGCAATCGGCGACCGTGTCCCGGGTCACCTGCTCGCCGGCCGCGTTCATGAGGGGGACGCGGCTGGAGAGCATCCACGAGCCGGGGACCGTGTTGTCGTACCCGTTGATGCTTATGCCGGTGCTGTTGGGCCCGCCGGAGCTGAACTCGCTGACCCTCGTGTCCGCCGTGAATGCGACGGTCTGGGTGACCGGCGCCTGCAGGTACGGCCGGATCAGGGTGGGCACGAGGATCTGCAGCGCGGCGAAGACCGCGAGCGTGATGGCCATCGCCGGGATCGTGCGGCGAAGCACCAGGCCGATGACGATGCCGGCGACGACGGCGAAGGCGGCGTAGCCAAGCGGCACGATGTTGCGGGTCGGGAAGAACAGCGGCTCGAAGCGGCCGCTGAGCAGCTTGTCGTACGGGCTGGCGGCCCAGGTGAGCAGCAGGCTGAACGCTCCGGCCACGGCGACGCCGGCGAGAGTGACGAGCGCGAGCTTGACCGCCAGCCACCGGGTGCGGGTGATGCTCTGGTTCCACACGAGGCGGTGCGTGCCGGTCTCGATCTCGCGGGCGACCAGCGGTGCGCCCCAGAACGCGCCGAGGAGTGCCGGCACCAGCACCACGAGGAAGCCGGTCAGCAGTAGGGGCGTGAGGTAGCTGGCCTCCAGCGCGTCGCGGGCGTTGGCGAGCGAGCAGGTGGTGGCGCAGTCGACGACGTTCGCGTCGTACGTACCGCGGATCCGCAGGCCGAGGATCACCAGGAAGATCGTGAGGGCGGCGAGTGCGCCGAGCGCGATAACCGCCTGGCCGCGGAACTGGCGCCAGGTGAGCCAGATCATCGTTGTGCCTCCAAGGGCTGCTCGGCGTAGCTGCGGTTGGGCGCGCCGGCGGCGATGTAGGCGGCGCGGGTCAGATAGGCGAGGACCATGTCCTCGAGGTCGAGCCGCTCGACGTCGGCGCCGGGCATCAGCTGGGCGAGCAGGCCGGTGGTGTCGTGGACGACGAGCGTGCTCTGCCGGGCGGTGTGGTCGGCCTGGATGATCTCGATGCCCGGCGGCAGGGCGTCGAGCTCGCCGCGCGCACCGACCAGTCGCTTGTGGACGGCCAGCAGATCCTCGACGTCGCCGATGAGCTGGACCCGCGAGTCGGCCAGCACGGCGAGGTGGTCACAGACCCGTTCCAGGTCGGCGAGGAGGTGCGAGGAGAGGATCACGCTGACCTCGAGCTCGGCGACGAACTCCATCAGGCTCTGCAGGAACGCCCTGCGGGCCAGCGGGTCGAGCGAGGCCACCGGCTCGTCGAAGAGCAGTAGCCGGGGGCGTTTGGCGGCGGCGAGAGTGAGGGCGAGCTGGGCGCGCTGGCCGCCGGAGAGGCGGCCCGCCTTCTGCGCGGGGTCGAGCCCGACCTGGGCGACGCGCTGGCGGGCGAGTGTCACGTCCCACCCCGGGTTGAGCCGGGCGCCCATCCGCAGGTGGTCGTCGACCGACAGGCCCGCGTAGACCGGCGTGTCCTGCGCGACGAAACCCACCTTGGCCAGCTGCTCGGCATTTGCCGCGGGGCGGGAGCCGAGCACCTCGATCGTGCCCGCCGTCGGCACGAGGGTGCCCGCGATCAGGTTGAGCAGGGTGGACTTGCCCGCTCCATTCGGCCCGACCAGGCCGACGATCCGCCCGGCGGGAATGGTCAGTGTCGCGTCCGTCAGAGCCGGGCGCCGACCGTACCGCTTGGTCAGACCCTCGGTGCGTAGGACCGGTGTCATCGGGTCACCTCTGTGGCCTCTCGGAAGGTGGTCATGAACAGGGCCTCGATGCTCTCCGCGTCGAGGCCGGCGCCGCGTGCCTTGGCCAGCCAGGCGCGTAGCTCCGCGCGGAGCGGCTCGTGCGCGGCCAGCGACTCGCCGGCCAGGGACTGGGTCACGAACGTCCCCACACCTGGACGTGGGGTGACCAGGCCGAGGTGCTCCAGCTCGCGGTAGGCCTTGAGCACCGTGTTCGGGTTGATCGCGAGCTTGGCCACGACCTCCTTCACCGTCGGCAGCTGGTCGCCGACCGACAACAGGCCGAGCCGCAGTGCCCGCTGGACCTGCTGGACCAGCTGCTGGTACGGCGAGACACCGGAACGGAGGTCCAGATGGAAGTCGATCACGATTACTCACTTTAACTAGGGTCCTAGCACTATAGAACTATCGGACGGGCATCCGTCAAGTTCGAAGTGCCCACGACGGGTACACCTGCGGGGTTATGTTCGTGAGATGTCTTCACATCAGGTCTTCTCGCGGGGCTTCTTCCGCGATCGCGACATCGACTACGAGACCCGGGTGATCCTCGGGCGCGCGGCCCACGGGGGCAGCGAGATCGGCGAGGTGCTGGCGACCGTCGACCGCATCGGGGGGCGGGTTGACTGGCAGCGGGAATGGACGAAGACCGCCGACCAGGCCCGCGTGGCGGCCGACAGCCAGCGGTCACGCGGCGACTTCAGCGGCGCCGGACGGGCGTACCTCCGCGCGGCGAACTACTGGGCCTGCGTCGTCGACGCGTACGCCGAGGGCGACGACAACGACGGGCTACGGGAGGTGTTCCGCTCGCACCGGGCGTGCTGGGACGCGTTCGTCGACTCCTTCGGCGATGCCCACGTACGAGTGGACGTTCCGTACGAGGGCATCACGCTGCCCGGCTACCTGCTGCGGCCGGACGCCACCGGCGTACCCCGACCCACCCTCGTGCTCACCAACGGCAGCGACGGCCCGATCAGTGCTATGTGGAGCAGTGGCGCGGCCGGCGCGCTGGCCCGCGGGTGGAACGCCTTCGTGTACGACGGGCCCGGCCAGCAGTCGATGCTGTTCGAGCGCGGCACATCCTTCCGCCCGGACTGGGAGGCCGTGCTGACGCCGGTGGTCGACACGCTGGCCGCACGGCCGGACGTGGATGCCGAAAGCCTCGTGGCGTACGGGATCAGCCAGGGCGGCTACTGGCTGCCGCGGGCCCTCGCGTACGAGCACCGCTTCGTCGCCGCGGTCGCCGACCCGGGCGTCGTGGACGTCTCGACGAGCTGGACCCACCCGCTCGGCGGGAGCATGCGAAAGCTGCTGGACCGGGGTGACCGGGAGGCGTTCAACCGGGACATGCGTATGGCCGAGGTGTTGCCCGGCCTGCGCCGCACGCTCAACTACCGGCGGCGTCCCTACGCCGCGCGCGACGACATGTTCGGGCTCTTCCGCGAGGTGCGCACATACGCGCTGGACGAGGAGACGATCGGCCAGATCACGACGCCGGTGATGGTGACCAACCCGGAGGACGAGCAGTTCTGGCCCGGGCAGCCGGAGCAGCTGGCGAAGCTCCTCGGTGGCCACGGCGAACTGGTCGACTTCACCGCGGCCGAGGGGGCCAACTTCCACTGCCAGCCGCTCGCCCGCCAGCTCACCGACGAGCGCATGTTCAGCTGGCTGAGTGCCAAGGTGGCAGCCAGATAAGAGCAAGATCAGATTCTGGGCTACCGCGACGTCCGCTGTGGTCCGGACCGCTGCTCCCGCGGCCTCACCCGTCCGCTGTGGTCGCGGTCACCACAGACCAAAGCTCCCCCCAGGTCGCTGGAACGACTTGAGGGGAGCTCTGATCACGGAGTGGTCAGGTCAGGTCGTGCAGGGGCTACCCTCCACATTGGCCTTCGACTCGGCGAGGACGACGTCGGTCAGCAGGGTGTCGAGGAAGACCGCCCGCTGGACGAGCGCACCGCCGCTCACCTGCGTGCTGTTCAGCTGGAGCGAGCCGATCACCAGCGGGATCGTCAGCGGCGCGTTGCCCACGGGGATCACGATGCCGTTGATCTTCAGGCTGGCGATGGAGGAGGCACCGGCGAGCTTCGCCTTCAGCCCCTCAGGCTCCTTGACGCAGGTCGCCGAGGCGGACGACTTGATGACGCCCAGCTCGATCACCAGCAGCGGAGCGATGATCTTCGTGGACTCGATCACGGCCTTCGCGTTACCGCTGTCGCCCACCGCGGGCGGCGCGCTGCTCAGGTCGTTCGGCGTCTGGTTGGTCTCGGCGGCCAGCAGGCTGGTCTGGACCTTCAGGATGCCGACGTTCAGCGTCGACTGGAGGACGGCCTCCGCGTCGTCGGTGCACGGGATGTCGGCCGGGTTGGCCTGGGCCACCTTCAGGCCGGCGATCTTCACCGCGGTCGCCTGGCAGGAGAACGTACCCTCGCGCTCGTTGTCCACGATCTTGCCCTGGCCGACACCGTCGACGATGGCGGCGCCGGTGGGCGCGGAGAGGTTCACCGTGAACGTCTCGTCCGGCTCGCCCACCGTGTCATCGTTGATCGGCACGGGGATCGGCTTGGTGGTCTCACCGACGCCGAAGCTGAGCGTGCCGCTCACGGCCGTGTAGTCGGCCGGCGCGGTGGCCGAGCCGTTCGCGGTCGCGTAGTTGACGGTCACCGGGTTGTTGGTCGGCCCGGTACGGGTCACGGTGAAGACGGCCGGGCCGCCGTTCTCCGGGACCTCGACGTCGTTGATCTTCAGGCCGGGCACGTTGATGTTGAGAGTCTGGATGAACCCACGGCTCTCGCCATCGATCAGGAAGTCCACCTTGCACTGGTGGGCGCCGGCCGGCACGCTGCCGGAGAGCGCGATGTGCTCGGTGAACGTGGCGTCCTCGCCGCTGGTGACGGTGCGGTTGGCGGGGGAGAAGGTCAGGGAGATGCCGGCGGGGCAGGAGATCACCGTCGGCGTGACAGTGACCTCGATCGCCCGGATGCCCTCGAGGATGGCCTCGGCGACCTCGTCGCCGGCGACGCCACTCAGCAGCACCCCGCCGGTGGCGGCGGTGAGGTTGGTGAACTGGCCGGTGCTGTCGAGCGCGCCCACGTCCACGGCGACGACCCGGATGCCCGCCGCCTGGAGCGCGGCCGAGGTGTCGGCGAGCGAGTGTCCGCCGCTGGGGTCGTGCGACGGGGCGTCACCGAAGATGACCGCGATCCGGGTGCTGTCCGCACGGAAGGACACCGCGTCGGTGGCCACGCGGAAGAGCGCGTTGAGGTTGGCCTCGGGGAAGTCTCCGCCCCCGGAGGCGCTCCACTGGTCGATCCCCGCCTGCACGGCTGCGTCGTCGTCGGTCAATGCCTGATTGACCCGGAACGGGGAGGCGTCGGTGAAGTCCTTGTACTCGGCGACCGCGAACTGGGCCGTCGGCTGCGCCGCACTGACCTCGGCGAGGATATCGGCGGCATTCGTGCGGACGTTGTCGATGGCGCCGCCCATGCTGCCGGTCGTGTCGGCGATGAAGACAAGATCGGGATTCGGCGGAATCGGCGGAGTGTGGACCACCTTGTTGACGGTTGCCGAACCACCGGGGCCGAGCGTGAGCGTCACGTTGGCCGGCTCGACGCCGGGATCGGCCAAGGCGGCCGAGGCCGGGACGAGGGCAAAGCCAGAGCTGGCTAGACATCCGGCCAACAACGTGGCCATGAATCTCCTCTGGCGGCGACTGCGCAAGCGCATGGCTTTCCTCCCCTTTTTGGGCAAGGCCCACCGCAATCCGAATTGCAATACGGGAAACGGATTCGCGCTTTATCGGAAAGCGCAACCAGGCGGTGGGATCACTATGCAGAGTGAACCAGTCGCTACTTTGCGGCAGCAAATCTTGACTAGCGGCAATTGGTAAGCTACGCGGTGCCTTGTCTTGTCAAATAACTGACAGCTTTGAGGGTGGTCGCCGCGGCCACCTCGGCCGTTTGGATTACCCTCAGGGGTGGATGAGATGAGCCTATTCATTCCTCTCGCACCACTCGGGCGTCCGCCGAATGGTGGATATCGGGTATCGTGAGTGCGAAAAGTACCGAATTGCCCGCGATGGCCGGCGAAATGGCGGATCAGCTGAAGAGGCCGCGGCGAAAGGCCTCGCCCACCGCGGCGGCGCGGTCGCGCACGCCGAGCTTGTCGTAGATCCGCAGCAGGTGGGTCTTGATGCTCGCCTCGCTGATGAAGAGCTTCGCCGCCGCCTCGCGGTTTGTCGCGCCGTCCGCGACGAGCTTGAGGACCTGCAGCTCACGCCGGCTCAGCGCGCCCCGCGCCGGCTGGCGTACCTGGCCCATGAGGCGACCGGCCACCGACGGTGCCAGCACCGCCTCGCCCCGGGCCGCCGCCCGCACCGCCCGCAGCAGCTCGTCGACCGGCGCGTCCTTCAACAGGTACCCGGTCGCGCCCGCCTCGATCGCCGGCAGCACGTCGCTGTCGGTGTCGAACGTGGTCAGCACCAGCACCCGGATCTCCGGTGCCCGCTCCCGCAGCCCGCGGATCGCGGCCACGCCGTCGACACCGGGCATGCGCAGGTCCATGAGTACGACGTCGGGACGGAGCGCCTCCGCCCGAGTGACCGCGTCCGCCCCATTCGCCGCCTCGCCGACCACCTCGAAGTCGGCGTGCCCGGCGAACGCGCCGCGCAGCCCGTCCCGGACGATCGGGTGGTCGTCGACGATCAGCAACCGGATCACGCCGCCTCCGCTCCGAGTGCGGAGAGCGCCGGCACGCTGGCGCTCAGCGCGGTCCCGTCGCCGGGTGCGCTCTCGATAGCGAGCGTGCCGCCGACGAGCTCGAGCCGCTGCCGGACGCCGCGCAGGCCGTAGCCGCCGCCGTCCGCCGCCGGTGTGCCGGCCGAGGGGGAGAACCCGGCGCCGTCGTCCCGCACGTCCAGCAGGACCACATCGTCCAAGTAGGACAGTGTGACGGCCACCCGGGCCGCGCCGGCGTGCTTGGCGACGTTGGCGAGCGCCTCCTGGGCCACCCGGAAGAGCGTCGTCTCGATCCCGGCGAGCAGCGGTCGGGCCTCGCCGGTCGTCTCCACCTGTGCCGGTACCCCCGATGTCCGCGACCACCCGGCGGCGAGCTGTGTGATCGCCTCGGGCAGCCGCGCGTCGTCCAGCTCGGCCGGGCCGAGTGCGGCGACCGAACGGCGGGCGGCGTCGAGGCTGTCCCGGGCGAGCGCCTTCACCTGGTCCATGTGTTGCTGCCACCGTTCCGGCTGCGCGCGGACCTGATCCGCGGCCTGGAGCTGGGTGATGATCCCGGTCAGTCCCTGGGCGAGGGTGTCGTGGATCTCCCGCGCCATGCGCCGCCGCTCGTCGTGCACACCGGCCTCCCGGGCCTGCGCGACGAGCTGGGCGTGCAGGCCCGCGTTTTCGGCGAGTGCCGCCTCGAGCTGGGCCACGGCCGCCCGCCGCTGCTCGCTCTGCTGGTTGAAGCGGCGGCCCAGGTAGCCGAACCAGCCGATTATGCCGACCTGCAGCACGATCACGCAGATGGCTGTCGCCCACCATTCGCGGTTGGTCGGTAGGCCGGAGGGCGCGAGGTTGACCAGCGCGGAGGTGGCGACGACGCAGGCGAAGCCCCACAGCGGCGGGAGCAGCTCGTATGCCTGGACGAACCCGATCACGCCGAAGACGAAGAAGATCGGCTGGTGGACCATCAGCGCGCCGGCCAGGACCAGCTCCACGCCGACGAACAGGATCATCGGGCCGGGCCGCTCGGTCCACGCCGGCGACCGCAGCGTGTGCATCAGCAGCACCCACAGCGTGGTGGCTCCGGCCAGGACGACGGTGACGAGGCGCTGCCGGTCGGTCTGCGCCGGCGCCAGCAGGGCGAGGGCGGTGGCGACGACGAGCAGGGCGTGCGGCAGTGGGTACAGGCTCCGGTGGAAGAACTGGCCCTTCTCCTGGGCCGGCAGACTCGTCACGGTCTCACCATAGGAACTCAGCCCCAGCGGAAGAACCGTCGTGCGGCCAGTCCACACACCGCGGCCCAGGCCGCGAGGACGAGCAGCGCGGTCGCGGCGGGCCACCGCCCTTCGGTGGTGTCCCGCAGCGCCTGTACGCCGGCGCCGAGCGGGGTGAAGTCGCTGACCCGGACCAGGGACGCTGGCATCGTCTCGCGCGGGAACCAGAGACCGCCGAAGAACATCAGCGGGAAGAAGGCCAGCGCGCCGAGTCCACTCGCGACCTTCGCGGTGGGCACCACCGCGGCGATCAGCAGGCCGATGCCGAACATCGCCGCGCCGGTGAGCAGGAAGGCGGGCAGGTAGCCGAAGGGCTGGGCCGGCAGCGACACGCCGTACACCGTCAACCCCACGGTGAGCACCACGACGGCGGTGGCGAGCGCGGCCGTCACCTGCACGACGATCTGCGCCACGAGCACCCGTCCCGGACCGACCGGCGTGGTGGAGAGGCGGCGCAGCACACCGGCCTCGCGGTACTGCGCCAGGAAGAGCGGCGTGACGAACAGTGCCATGCCGGCGAGGCACATGGCCACGACGATCGGCACGTACAGGTCGATCACACGCTGCCCGTCCAGCGCGGGGTCGGGCCGGCGAAAGGCGGGCACGCTGCCCAGCAGCACGATCAGCACGATCGGGAAGAGCACGCACCAGACGTACGCGTTCGGCTCGCGCAGGAACAGTCGCAGCTCCGCGCCGACCAGCCGGACCAGTCCACGCACTTACTCCTCCTCGAGTACGGGCGAAAGCGACCGCCCGGTGAGCGCGACGAACGCGTCGTCCAGGCTGGCCTGCTCCACGCGCAGTTCGGCGGCGATGATCTGGTTGCGGGCGAGCACGGATGTCACCGCGTGTACGAGGTTGCCGGTGCCGGTAACCACGACCTGCGACCCGTGCCGGGTCACGCTGGTCACCTCCGGCAGCGCGGCGAGCAGCGCGTCGTCAAGCGGCGACCCGGGACGGAAGCGCATCCGTTGCCCCGCGTCCACTCTGGACACAAGCCCGGCCGGCGTGTCGATCGCCACGACCCGGCCGGCGTCGATCAGCGCCACCCGGTCGCAGAGCCGCTCCGCCTCGGCCATCGAATGGGTGACGAGCACGATGGTCACGCCCCGCGCCCGTACCTCCTCGATCAGCTCCCAGGTGTCCCGCCGCGCCTGCGGGTCGAGGCCGGTGGTCAGCTCGTCGAGCATCGCGACCTTCGGGTTGCCGACCAGCGCGAGCGCGATCGACACCCGCTGCTTCTGGCCGCCGGAGAGCTTGCCGAAGCGGGCATGGCGCTTGTCGTACAGGCCGAGGTCGGCGAGCAGCCCTTGCCAGTCGGCGGGGTCGGGATAGAAGGAGGAGTAGAGGCGCAGCGCCTCGGCGACGGTCTGCTTCTCCGGCAGCCGGCTCTCCTGCAACTGCATGCCGAGCACCAGCCGGAGCGCGTCGCGGTCTCGCCCCGGGTCGAGACCGAGCACGCTGATGCTCCCCGAGTCGGGCTTGCGCAGGCCGGCCACACACTCGACGGTGGTGGTCTTGCCGGCGCCGTTCGGGCCGAGGATGCCGAAGATCTCGCCTTCGTCGACGTCGAACGAGACGCCGTCCAGCGCCACAACTCCGCCGTACCGCTTGCGTAGGTCGGTCACCGATATCACGGGCACGTACCCACTGTCGTCGCTGTGCCGCCGCCACGGATCGGCCCGCCGGCGGCTCACCTGGCTGAATCTCGCTGTCCACCGTTTGATGGGTCCTGTCCGCCACATGGTGCGTCAACTTAGGGTTGACGATGGCGTGGCGTCAACCTAAGGTTGACGCTATGACGACACCCATCAGGCTCGACGACCTGATCAACGGCATCAAGAAGGTGCACTCCGAGCCACTGGAGCAGCTCACCGACGCCTGCCTCGCGGCCGAGCACCTCGGCGATCTCGCCGATCACCTGATCGGGCACTTCGTCGACCAGGCTCGCCGCTCCGGCGCGTCCTGGACCGACATCGGCCAGAGCATGGGCGTTACCAAGCAGGCCGCTCAGAAGCGCTTCGTGGGCAAGGGTGAGCCGCTCACCCTCGACCCGCAGGAGGGCTTCCGCCGGTTCACGCCGAGGGCCCGCCAGACCGTGATGGCCTCGCAGGAGGCCGCCCGCGCCGCTGGCAATGACCACATCGGACCGGCGCATGTCCTGCTCGGCCTGCTCACCGAGCCCGAGGGCCTGGCTGTGAAGGCGATCGTGGAGCAGGGCGTTTCGCCGGATCAGGTCCGGGAGGCGGCGACCGCGGCCCTGCCCGCCGGCGGCGAGCCGGCCGAGGGCCTCATCCCCTACGACGGTGAGGCGAAGAAGGTGCTGGAGCTGACCTTCCGCGAGGCGTTGCGGCTCGGGCACAACTACGTCGGCACGGAGCACATGCTGCTGGCGTTGCTGGAGCACGAGAATGGTAGCGGCGTTCTCGCCGGCCTCGGCATCGGCAAGGACGGCGTGGAGGAGGAGATCGCGACTCTCCTCGGCGCGGCCCGGCGCGCGGAGGGCTGAGTTCGCGATCTTGTCGGCCCGCTCTGTGAGGATGCGGGTATGGCCGTTGATGAAGATCTTGCCAACCGGGTCCGGGAGCTGCTCCAGCGGGAGTCCGCGCTCGTTGAGAAACGGATGTTCGGCGGCCTCGCGTTTCTCGTGCACGGCAACATGGCCGTCGTTGTTCGCGGCAGTGACGGCGGTCTCATGGCGCGGGTCGATCCGGCCGAGTCCGACGAGCTGCGGGCGCTGCCCGGTGTCGAGGCGATGGTGATGCGGGGCAAGGAGCTGGCCGGTTGGCTCGTCGTCGACCTGTCCCGGCTGGATCGCGACGCGGACCTGAAGGAGTGGGTCGACCGCGGCTGCGCATACGCGCGCTCCCTCCCCGCGAAGTAGCTCCGCGCGCCGTGCAAAACCCGGCCCCCCTGCGGCGTCTTAAAGGAATGAGCCAGTCCGTCGAGGAGGAGTTCACCGAGTTCGTGGCCGGACGCGGGCCCGCGCTGCTGCGCGCGGCGTACGCGCTCGCCGGTGACGAGCACGGCGCCCACGACCTGCTGCAGACCGCGCTCGCCAAAGCCTTCTCCCGGTGGCGGCAGATCCACGCCGGGCCGGAGCAGTATGTCCGCCGGATCATGTACAACGCCCACATCTCGGTCTGGCGGAAGGTGCGGCGGCGCGAGGTGACCGTCGCCGCCGTGCCGGACCGGGCGTTCGACGGCGAGGGCGACGGCTCGACCGTGCTGCGGCTGACCCTGCGCGAGGCGTTGCAGGCGCTGCCGCCCAAGCAGCGGGCCATCATCGTGCTGCGCTTCCTGGAGGACGTGAGCATCGAGGAGACGGCGCGGATCGTCGGCTGCCGGGTGGGCACGGTGGGGAGCCAGACAAGTCGCGCGCTGGCGAAGCTGCGGTCCCTGGTACACGAAATCGACCGGGAGGTGGCCCGATGAACGAGACCGACAGCGCGATCCGCGAAGCGATCCACGACCTGACCGACGGCGTCCGGTTGAAGCCCGACGCCGTCTCCACCGCGATCGCGTCGGGCCACCGGATCCGCTCCCGCCGCATGCTGCGTACCACGCTACTGGCCTCCGCCGCGGTCGTGTCACTGGCCATCGGCGTCCCCTACGCGATCAGCCTCCCGGCTGACGAGCATGTCGCCCAACCGCCGCCGACCCTCCCCGACGCGCCCGGCGTACCGGGCGCCGCCCAGCGACCGGATCTCGTCGGTGCGGATGCCGGGGTGCTCCACTTCGACGTGGACCTGTCCGGGGTACCGGCCGTCAACAAGACGAGCTGGCAGACGACGCCGCAGGGTGAGTGGCTGTTCGTGTACACGAAGGGGGGCGACAGCGGCGACAGCCCTGCGTACTCGGTGCAGATCCCCCGTCTCGGCGGGTCCGTACGATCCGTGGCCGGGAGTGACGATCGGCCAGCCTCCGTCCACGGACGGCCGGCCACCCTGCGCAGCCTTGGCCCGACATCCGAATTGGATCGGCTCACCTCGCAGCTCGTGTGGCAGCCGGCGGACGGCCTCACCGTGGCGGTCAACTCCTCGAATCCGAGCGAGGAGGCGTTGATAGCGTTCGCCGAGGCCATCCGCTTCGACCGCGCCCAGCGCTGCGCGCAGCCGGTGCTGGCCACCCACCTACCGGCCGGTGCCAAGCTGGAGCGGTGCTCGATCGAGCTGGACGGCATCGCCACCTGGGCGCGCACCTCGTCGTTCACGATCGCCGCGCCAGCGCCGTACGGCGAGATCCAGGTGTCGTTCGCTGAGCAGCCGCTCGGCCCCACCCCCGACCGCACCGTGGGGGGCAGGCCGGCGATGTGGTCCGACGAAAGCGACAGCCTCATCGTCTTCGACTACTTCGGAGACCTCGACCTTGAGGTCTTCGGCCGGACCGAGCCGACCGTCACCGCCTTCGTCGAGGGCCTCGCCCCCGCCGCGGACCTCCACAACCCCGAGACCTGGCAAGGTCCTCTGAGCCCGTGATCAAAGCCCCACTAGCTGTAGGCGGTCAGGAAGCGGTCGCGGAAGGTGTCCATGCGCCAGACCGGGGCGCGCTTGCTGGGGTTGAGGCCTTCGTCCCAACGCCAGCTGGAGATCCGTTCGAGCACCGCGCTGTCGCGGGTCACGATCGTGATGGGCACGTCGCGGGAGGCGTGGTCGCCGGTGATGAGCGGGGCGGGCTGGTGGTCGCCGAGGAAGACGAGCACGAGCTTGTCGTCGCCGTAGTGCTCGACGTACGAGATGAGTGCGTCCAGCGTGTACTGGATCGATCGGCCGTAGGCGGCACGGGTGCCGTCGCCGTCGCCCCAGAAGGCGTCGGACTGGATGGCGGACTTGGCGATCCCGTCGTAGACCGAGCCGTCGCCGACCGCGTTCCAGTCGATCATGCGGGGGAGCGGTGCCCACGGCGCGTGGCTGGAGGTGAGCGGCATCTCCGCCATCACCGGCCCGCGGTCGGACTTGGCACGCTCGAACCGCTCGAAAGTGCTGAGTGTGTACTGGTCGGGCATGGTGGCCAGCGCGAACGGCGGTCCCTGGTACCCCATGCTCTTGGCGTCGTAGACCTTGTCGTACCGGTAGACGCGCCCCTCCGGCCAGGCCTGGGTGACGCCCGGCATCATGCCGACCGTCCGCCAGTTCGCCTCGCGAAACGCGCCGCTGAGCGTGAGGCGCTCGCTGTTGACGAACGTGCGATAGCGCTGGGTGTTGTTGATCCACAGGCCGGAGTTGAGGGTCGCGTGCGCCAGCCAGCTGCCGCCGCCCGCCGTAGACGAGGTGAGGAACGCACTGCGTGAGTGGAAGCCGGCGGCCTCCAGCCGGCGGGTGCCCTCGTCGAGTACGGGGTCGACCACCGGCGCGTACAGCGGGTCCTCGAGCGCGTCCCGGCCGTAGCTCTCGATGAAGGTGAGCAGCATGTCCTTGCCGCGCAGTGCGGTCAGCAGCTGGTCCCCGGGCACGTCCCGGAACGCGTCGACCGCCGCCTCCTTGTCGAAGACCTCCTGGTCGTGCAGGCTGGCGCGGAGCTGGGCGGCGTGGCCCCGCAGGATCGAGGCGGTGACGCTGGAGCCGATGGGCGCGTCGGTGACCACGTGCGCGCCGGACCCGGCGAAGGCGAACCAGGCCAGGATCGCGGCGGTGGTGATCCGCGTGGCGGTGCGCTCGTGCCGTACCACCTGTCGGGTCGCGCGCAGGACGGCCAGCGCCATGAGGACCAGCACCGCGATGACCAGCAGCACGACGCCGATAACCGCGATGATCGCGCCCGCCTTGCCCACCTCCTGGGTGAGGAAGACCACCGCTGGGTCGAAGAGGCTCACGTCGAAGACCGGGTCGAAGGGGCGGTCCAGGACGTAGTAGAAGCCGATGTCCAGGAGCTTGAAGATCGTCACGACGCCGAGGCCGGCACCGCCGACGATCGCCACGATCCGGCGTGGGCGCGGCGGCAGTGCCAGCAGCACCGCGATGCCGAGCAGCGCCTCCACCGGGATCCGGACGAACGTCCACGGGCTGACCTTGGCGAGCTCGTTCGGGAGCAGGAGCGCGCTGATGACGAGTAGCCAGGCCAGCGCGGTGACGATGGACCCGACGACCGGGCGGATGCGCGAGAGCGGGCGTGGTCTGGCTGGCTCCCCAGCTGGCGCCGGCGTCTCCACGCCAGGCTCAGCCTGGGAGGTCAAGGTCCCCATGTCTTCTCAAACGGCCGTACGGCGAGAAGAGTTCAGCCGGCCCTCTCGGTCCGGCACGGAGCTTCCGGTAAATTTGCGGAAAGAGTCTGACCTGGGAGGCTTTCTGTGAATGTCGACGGTGTACACCCGGCCTGGCTGCCGCCGGAGGCGTTCCGAGCGATCGCCTCCCGCCGGGTGCGCGTCGAGGGCACCGGCCAGCTTGTCGAAACGGTTCGTGCCGAGGTGACCCGCGCCGGGGCCACCCTCGCGGATCACGCGGACCTGGCGTTCGAGCTGACCACCGAGAGCGGACCGCTGGGCGACGAGGGCTTCGCCATCTCCCGCCAGCACGGCGTCACGGCGGTCCGGGCCGCCGCGCCGGCCGGCCTGCTGTACGGGTTCTTCCAGGTCGTACGGCTGGGTGAGGCGGCGTTCGGCGGGGAGTGGCCGGAGCGGCGGCACGTCCCGGCGATGCGGCGGCGGATGCTCGACCACTGGGACAACGTCGACGTCCACCCCGTGATGGGGCAGGTGGAGCGCGGCTACTCGGGTGGTTCCATCTTCTGGCGCGACGGCATGCCCCGCGACCTGGCCCGGGTCCGGGCGTACGCGCGCCTGCTCGCGGCCACCGGCATCAACGCGATCGCGATCAACAATGTGAACGTGCACGCCACCGAGGCGCACCTGCTCACCGACCGGCTCGGCGAGGTGGCCGCGGTCGCGGCGGCGGTGAGGCCGTACGGGATCCGCGTGCACCTGTCGGTCAGCTTCTCCGCGCCGGTCACGCTCGGCGGGCTGCCCACCGCCGACCCGCTCGACGACGAGGTGCGTGCCTGGTGGGCGCGGACCACCCGCGAGGTGTACGAGACGATCCCCGACTTCGGCGGCTACGTCGTCAAGGCGGACTCCGAGGGGCAGCCGGGGCCGTTCGGGTACGGGCGCAGCCACGCGGACGGTGCGAACGTGCTCGCCGGCGCGCTCGCGCCGTTCGGCGGTGTGGTGCACTGGCGCGCGTTCGTCTACAACCACCGGCAGGACTGGCGGGACCGCTCGACCGACCGGGCGCGGGCGGCGTACGACAACTTCGCCGCGCTCGACGGCCAGTTCCGGGACAACGCGATCCTGCAGGTCAAGTACGGCCCGATGGACTTCCAGGCGCGCGAGCCGCTCTCGCCGGTCATCGCCGCGATGCCGGCCACCAGCGTCGCGGTCGAGCTCCAGGTGACCCAGGAGTACACCGGTCAGCAGTTGCACGCCTGCTACCTGGGTCCGATGTGGAGCGAGATACTCCGCTTCCCGCTGACCGACGGCGCCGATGTCGCCGGGCTCGCCAAGGAGCTCGTCGCGGTCTCCAACGTCGGTGACGATCCATTCTGGACCGGTCACCCACTGGCCCAGTCGAACCTCTACGCCTTCGGCCGCCTCGCCTGGGAACCGGCAGCCGACCCGCTGTCCATCCTGGACGAATGGATCGGCCTCACCTTCGGGCCGGAGGTGGATCGGGCGGCGCTGCACGAGATCCTGGACGACTCGTGGCGCACGTACGAGTCGTACACCGCGCCGCTGGGCGTGGGGTGGATGGTGTACCCGGGCGACCACTACGGCCCGGGGGTGGACGGGTACGAGTACTCGCGGTGGGGCACCTACCACTTCGCGGACCGGGACGGGATCGGCGTCGACCGCACCAGGGCGACCGGCACCGGCTTCACCGGCCAGTACCCGGAGCCGTGGTCCGAGGTGTACGAGTCGATCGAGCGGTGCCCGGACGAGCTGCTGCTCTTCTTCCACCACGTGCCGTACGGGCACGTCCTGCACAGCGGCTCCACGGTGATCCAGCACATCTACGACACGCACTTCGCCGGCGCCGAGCGGACCGTGGCGATGCGGGAGGCGTGGGAGCGGGTCGCCGGGCGGGTCGCCCCCGAGGTCGACGAGCGGGTCCGCGAGCGCCTCGACGAGCAGGTCCGGTCGGCGGCGGAGTGGCGCGACCAGGTCAACACGTACTTCCTGCGCAAGTCCGGGGTACCGGACGGGAAGGGCCGGCACATCCACTACTGACGGAGCACCATCACGCCGCGCGCGTCCAGCCGGATCACCTGTCCGATGTGGACGCGCGCGCCGGTGAGCAGGTCGACGCCGCCGGCCCGGGCCACCACCTCGACCATCTCGGCGCCGTGGTTGAGCAGGAAGAGCAGGTGCGTGCCGTCCCGGGTGACCCGTACGGCGGTCTCCAGGTCTGGCACGTCCGGGTACGGGCCGCTGAGGTTGTGCCAGTCGAGCACCTGCCGGAGCACCCAGGAGACGCCGGCCTGCTCCAGCCCGGCGGCCACGTACCAGCCGAATCCGGAGCCGAAGACGTTGCGGGTCACGGCCGGCGTACCGGCGTAGAAATCGGCCCGGTACGTGCCGAGGACGTCCGCGCCCTGCGGGATCACCAGCTCGAAGAGGAGCCGCGCGTCGACGACCGGGCCGTTGTCGAGGTGCACCGGGTTGACGAACTCCGGGCCGCGCGCGTCCCACTCGTCGACGCGGATCCCCATCAGCTGGCCGAGCGGGCCGGGCACGTCCATGAGGAAGGCGTTGTCGTCCTCGTCCACCCGCCCGGACAGGAAGGTGGCCACCACCGAGCCGCCCCGGCTGGCCACCTGCTCCAGCCGCTCCGCCAGGTCACCCTTGACCATGTGCAGCGCCGGGGCGACCACCACGTCGTAGCGGGACAGGTCGGCGGTCACGGGTACGACGTCGAGGTCGGCGCCGGCGTCCCACAGCGCCTGGTGGTACGCGAGGATGACCTGCTGGTAGCGGACCAGCCGGGAGGGGCCGTCGGAGATCTCCAGCGCCCACCAGCTGTCCCAGTCGAAGAGCAGGGCGACCCGCGCCGGCGTACGCGCGCCGAGCGTGATGTCGCCAAGCCGGTCCAGCTCCGCGCCGAGCTCGGCCACCTCCCGGAAGACCCGGGTGTCCGAGCGTCCGGCGTGGCCGATGACCGCGCCGTGGTACTTCTCGCAGGCGCCCCGGGAGGCGCGCATCTGGAAGAAGAGCACCGCGTCCGCCCCGTGCGCCACCGCCTGCCAGCTCCACAGCCGCATCAGGCCGGGCCGCTTGAGCGGGTTGACGTCACGGGACGCGGTGAAGCTCGGCGTCTGCTCCATCAGCCAGAACGGCTGGCCGTCCTTGAGCCCGCGCATCAGGTCGTGGGTGAATGCCATCCGCGCCTGCGACGTGTCGTCCGGCGGGTAGTTGTCCCACGAGGCGAAGTCGAGGTGCGGCGCCCAGCGGTGGTAGTCGATCGGGCGGTACATTCCCATGAAGTTCGTGGTGACCGGGACCTCCGGGCTGGACTCGCGGATGGCGGCCTTCTCGTCGCGGAAGTTCGCCAGCATCGCGTCCGACATGAACCGCAGGTAGTCCAGGGTGATGCCCTGGAAGGCGGTGTGGTCGGGGCCGCGCCAGTGCTCGGTCAGCGCCGACGGGGCCTCGATCTGGTCCCAGCCGGTGAAGACGTGCGACCAGAAGGTGGTGTTCCAGGCGTCGTTGAGGGCGTCCAGGGTGCCGTATCCCG
>Ga0307513_10003587_pt1 | contig 20985 bp, 15 predicted proteins | sample 15_EM_MG_FD_202174 | JGI IMG/M metagenome (GOLD analysis project Ga0307513, IMG submission 202174) | Populus trichocarpa ectomycorrhiza microbial communities from riparian zone in the Pacific Northwest, United States - 15_EM | ecosystem: Host-associated > Plants > Roots > Unclassified | place...
ACAATGCGGCTGAGTGATCGTCTGCAAGGGTTGTGTGCCCAATCTTGGGCAAAAACCGGTCTTGGCAAAAAACCGTATAACGCGAGAAAATACGGTACTGTAATGACCTCACAGAGGAAATGGGGAATCCCGTGCCAAGGCTGCAGCCGAGCCTCAACCTCGGAACTAGTAATTAGGTGTTGGGAAAATTTTACGAGAATTGGGAGGGATACTGTAGCTCTTAACCACAAGTCATCTTTGGTGACCCCAAGCACCGCTGAAACACCAAAACGACCGAAATTCGTAGTCCCTGAAATAGCGATTTGCACCCCCACATCTTAATTAATTAACCTAAACAAGTATGGTATCAGTAGATAGCTAATGATCTAGTGAATCTGAGATTCGCATATGAGGAATTCCCCCGTCCTGTAGGTGGCGCTCATCAATTAGAGTTCCCATCCTTAAACTGGGCGCCAAGGATTTGTAGAGGCTCCCGTAGAAAAACAGATGTTTTGAAAATTGCCAATTTTATACCTCCATAGATCATTTGATATTGGACCAAATGCACTAATACTGGAGTGTCATAATTGGAATACCCGGGACCAACTATTTTATTCAGAATTGATTTACTTGCCGAGCGGGTGGTCGGGTCCTAGCACTCCGGATCGACCGAATTTCATCCAAGATGGTGGTGAAGGTGTTGGGATGGAACAATCCGCATCGCCGGTGGGGCCTCACCTTGCTTAGCTTACCCTAAGCCCAGAGATGCCCCGAGATCCAAGTGCATAGCCGACCATCGATTCTCAGTGGCTGGTGGTACAAGGTCCAGCAAGAAATTATGAAATAGTTATTTAAGGTTAACCAGCCAGATATATCCCTGCTTGTTCCGGTTAATTGTTCCCAAGCCTGAAGTCAAATTATTCCCGGCTTTTACGGTAAGATTCACACCGGCAACGTCTCATGATAGTTGTTGGTATGAGTGGTCTAGAAGGGGGGGATAGTATAGTACTCGTATCATACCGGGATTCAAAAATTTCCGCCACAATAATCCGGAGAATATGGGAGGATTTCGCCCTTCGTCAGTTGAGTACTCGAGTACCTTTTGGGCAAGCCGTCTGGAGATGTTATTTGCAACCGATTTCGGGGAGTCATATTGTTGCGGTGTTGGTAATTGGGTAGCGTTGACGGATATTCTACCGGGAGTCTTGCAGTCGGTGCGTACCTGCTACGGTATTGCCTTCGAGGCTTATCTCGCGGTTGTTCTATACTATCAAATTGACCGTAATATGGATGATACTAATAAGGGGCGTGAAAAGCCAGTCTACTATGCTTCCTCCACCTTCAGAACTCGTGTCTATAGCTGGGGTGGGTAGAATCTAACTATTCACTAAGCCGAACAGTATCATTTATCGTAACTAGTCTCCTCCTTTAGACACTGTTTTTATCTAGTTTTTGGCAACGGGCCCAAGAATCCTTGCATAATAGTACACGTTACTTCTCTAACGTAAAATACTATATGCGGTTCATCTATGGTTCGGGGGAGGAAAGAAAGCAAATCAAGAGAGGAAGAAATGATAGGGGAAAAAAATATGTAAGAATTTACAGAAAGAGAAGAATTATATATGATCAGGGGAACTCTACAATCTAGACACACGACCTTGCCCAAGAATCGAAGCCACCTTCTACCACGAACCAAACTCTGCGAAACCTTGTAATCAGAAAGTCATTAATCCCCACCCGACCGTGAGAGAAAGTAGCCAAAGGGGCGCAGGAGGGTATGACATGTGCCTGTATTCCCATATCATGGGATTCCATCCGCTGACAGAGAATGGAGTCCAAGAGTATCACCAGGAGTGGCGTGTCCTGAAGTAAAGGGCGACGGGTATTTCCACAGAGGGCTGCCTGGGCCTTAGGCTGTACTGGAGGTTACAACTTCTCGGGACTGCAGCAGGGCTACCACTCTCTCATGTCCTTTCCCAGCGGCATGGAAGAGCGGTGTTCGGCCCCATTTATCTGGTTTGTCGGGGTTGACCTCTTCCCGACTGAGTAGTATTTTCACTACTTCCTCATGTCTATTCCGAGCGGCAAACGAGAGCGGTGTTCGGCCAGAACCACCTGGTTTGTCAGGGTTGACCTCTTCCCGCCCGAGTAGTAGTTTCACCACCCCCTCATATCCATCCCTAGCGGCATACGAGAGCGGTGTTCGGCCCCATTTATCTGGTTTGTCGGGGTTGACCTCTTCCCGACTGAGTAGTATTTTCACTACTTCCTCATGTCCATTCCGAGCGGCAAACGAGAGCGGTGTTCGGCCCCATTCATCTGGCTTGTCAGGGTTGACCTCCTCCCGCTCAAGTAGTATTTTCACTACTCCCGCATGCCCATCGCTAGCCGCACACAAGAGCGGTGTTTGGCCGTCACTATCTGGCTTGTCAGGGTTGACCTCTTCCCGCTCAAGTAGTATTTTCACCACTCCCGCATGTCCATTCCAAGCGGCAAACGAGAGCGGTGTTCGGCCGTTATTATCTGGCTTATCGGGGTTGACCTCTTCTCGCCCGAGTAGCAATTGCACTACCCCCTCATGTCCATTCCCAGCGGCAAACGAGAGCGGTGTTCGGCCCCATTCATCTGGCTTGTCTGGGTTGACCTCTTCCCGCCCGAGTAGTATTTTCACCACTCCCTCATATCCATTCTTGGCGGCATAGGAGAACGGTGTTCCGCCGTGGTCATCTGGCTTGTTAGGGTCGACATCTTCCCGTCCGAGCAGTATTTTCACCATTCCTGCATATCCATACGCAGCGGCACGGGAGAGCAGTGTTTGGCCCTCACTATCTAGACTGTTAGGGTCGATATCTTCCCGTCCGAGCAGTATTTTCACCACTCCCTCATGTCCATTCCTAGCGGCATACGAGAGCGGTGTTTCGCCGTCATCATCTGGCTTGTTAGGGTCGACATCTTCCCGTCCGAGCAGTATTTTCACCATTCCTGCATATCCACACGCGGCGGCATGGGAGAGCAGTGTTTGGCCCTCACTATCTGGACTGTTAGGGTCGACATCTCCCCGTCCGAGTAGTATTTTCACCACTCCCTCATGTCTATATCTGGCGGCATACGAGAGCGGTGTTCGGCCGCCATCATCTGGCTTGTTGGGGTCGATATCTTCCCGTCCGAGCAGTATTTTCACCATTCCCGCATATCCATGCGCAGCGGCACAGGAGAGCGGGGTTTGGCCGTCACTATCTGGGTTGTTAGGGTCGACATCTCCCCGTCCGAGTAGTATTTTCACTACTCCCTCATGTCTATTCATGGCGGCATACGAGAGCGGGGTTTCGCCCCATCTATCGAACTTGTCAGGATTGACCTCTTCCCGCCCGAGTAGTAATTTCACCACTCCCTCATGTCCATTCATGGCGGCATCCAAGAGCGGTGTTCGGCCATCATTATCTGGCGTGTCAGAGTTGGCCTCTTCCCTCTCGAGTAGGATTTTCACAACTCCCTCATGTCCACACTTAGCGGTAAACGAGAGTGGTGTTTGGCCGTCACTATTTGGCTTGTCGGGGTCGACCTCTTCCCGCTCAAGTAGTATTTTCACCACTCCCGCATGCCCATTACAAGCGGCATCCGAGAGCGGTGTTCCGCCGGTATCATCTGGCTTGTCAGGGTTGATGTCTCCCCGCCCGAGGAGTATTCTCACCACTCCCTCATGTCCATTCCGAGAGGCCCATGCGAGCGGTCCACCACCCGAAAAGTCCGCTTCGTTAATATCACAACATCCCATCTCTATTAAACCTACTACAACCTCAACAATTCCGAAGAATGATGCGCAGTGTAGTCCGCTGAATGGAGAGAGAGTATCGAAAGACCCAGCGTAGAAATTCTTTGCTTGCGCTAAAAGTAATCCAGTCGATATTGGGCTATAATTTAATTTTAATAGCTCCAGCGCAAGCGATCTCCCGTAGTCTGAGAGCTCTCTTTTCGCATGCACTCCCCAATATACTGAGCAGTATTCTAGAAAGGGTGGGTTCTGGGTATCAGGTGGGAGATTGGTCGGGCAAGCTTTGACCTGTCGCGAATTAAGATAGGTCAGGCAGATATCGGCGATTGCCGAGTGAGGTTTAGTGAATATATTGCGATGAGAGAAAAGATACTCCTGGAGGGTAAAGTGGATCAATCGCACAGTTGACGCCTCCTTATCCACAGTAATAAGCCCTTGACAACAGCTTACCAATGTCGACATGGAAGGGACGTTGCCAACATCGAAATCCGGGGAGCCCAGCTCGACTGCTAGAGCGTGGCAGAGCTCTTCCGCCAGCAATGGCCGTTCCGCATGGCTGATCCACATCAATGCTGTCATCCCAAGTCTCGATTTATCCCCATCTTGCGCCCTTATCCGCTCGATCGTGGTACCGTAAACTTCCCCCAATTCCAATCCACTGGTAATCTTCCTTAGCTTTTCTCGCCTTCGGGAGATTGTTGATTCGTGTAAGATCGCATCGATATTTAAGGAAACTAGTAGAAACCTAGATGCACATCTGTTAGCGGATTGTGTGCGGTGGGATTTGTGGTATTATTACTTGTACTTACATCTCCGACATCTTTTCGGGAATCTTCTCCAGAATTTCTGCCTCTAGACTATCATCCATGGCGTCTGGTGTTTCGTCCTCGTCTATTCTAAGACGCAGGTATTCGGTAATATCGTTCTTGCTGGGGCCCACAGATACACTTATCACTCGTCCGGGAAGACGCTTTTCGATCTCAGCCCGAACATGAGGCCTTCCTGTGATAAATATTCGTGTCCGCGGGGATGTTGCGAGGATTTGGTGTAGAGAGTTAAGGAGCTTGACCCGATGCGCCGCCCCACATTCGTCCCAAGCGTCTATGCATACAAATGTGCGTAATGAGGACGTGATAGTCTGTAGCATTTTGACGATATCCGGGAGTCGAGGTGCTCGTCCACCAATGGCCATTTTCTGCTCTTGAAAGGCCTGTGTTATTTCCTCTGGAACCTTTTCCATTCCGCCAACGATCTGTCTCAACAAGGATCCCAGAATATTGGCCACCGACTGCTCCTTCCGGGCTGCGAAGTCTAGGTAGAAACATGTAACGGTTGTGCTTTGTCCCCTGGCCTGGTCGCACAACCTGTCCACTACTAGTGAACTGATATCGTGGTATGTTAGCACTGATTCTCTTTCTTCTCTCTTCCGAGAATAATTCGCAGTACCTGATAAATGTTTTTCCGACACCCGGGCCTCCATAGCAAAACAAGACAACCTTATCACATTCACCTTCACTCCAATCATGCCAGCTTTTGAATTCCTCAGTCTGTAAGAGCCATTCTCCCACGTTCTCGACTCGGCGCTCTTGGATGTCCCGATGGCGGAGCTTGGGCTCTAGGGGTGATAGCCAGTTCAGGAGTGGAGACCGATCGTCGGCAACAACATTGATATTCTGTACGTTAAAAGAGTTCGTATTAAAGTTATTCGAGAAAGCGCTATTATTCATCGTATATTGAGTCATATGCCGCTCTTTGGAGCTTGCACTGTTATAGACGGTGGGGGGGGGGTTATTGAGTATGGTCGGTTGGTGGTTTCTTGGGCGCTGGGGAAAAGCGGGGCCTTGAGAAAGAAAAGCGGGGGTAAGCAGCATTCCAGGTACCACATTATATAATACTGAACCAAAGCCTTGTACCATACAAACGGCCGTCTACGAAAGCCTCTAAGTGCTAGCGGTAGAGCAAGTCAAACTAGATCTATACGTAAACTATGGGAGCCTAGGTAGCCGACACTGCCAAAAAATTAAAAATCCTTCGTATAATGAGAGCCGCGAAAACCATCGCAAGTGGTAATATCGTGGGCTTAAGCTCTGTATTTACTATACCTTTCCACCCCATCAATCGAATCTCTCCCACGACATACATAACTACTCTAATTGCCAACAGAAGTCACCCATTTATCTCATCTAAAGTCCGGCGCCCCAGGTAAATCACCGGCGTTTTACACGGTTCGAACTATGACTTGATTGGTTTGTGAAACTATAATAGTCTATATAAAAAACCTGAATAGTCCCCATCCGGCATCGCCCAGAGGGCACGTATCTCAAGCTGTATCTCTTTCAGGCCACTCGAAATCGGCATGAGTCCAAAACCTTGTTTCCAGATCTCGGCCCCTAGGTTGCCATAATAACCTTCGTTTGATTTCGAGGCTTCTTACCCGCTGTGTGGCGACGACACTGCCGCGAGCGCGGTGCCAATAAGAGCATCGCTCTCAATGCAATTGACCATTATGCCCTAAACCCCTCACACCCACCCGGGTTTGAAATGGTGGGCCCTGGCTTATATGAGTGATTAGGGGCAAATACGCTCAGACGGTCTTGTATTCATCATAGCCATGCTGAGGGCTAGCGGTTTTACGCGCTTCACTGCTTCTCAAGCCCGAGGTTTCTTATTACGATTACACAAACACTAGTGCCCAGCATTTGAATGGGTCTAGGCATTAGGGGGATTCTAGGTATTGTTCGTTACTGACTAGTGGTCGATGGCAACTCTATCGCAATGTTAAAAGCTGTGAAATTCGGAATCAAGCAAGGGGCGCGCTCGCTAAAACCACAGGACCGAAACGCAAGCCAGCCTGAAGTTGCACACCAAAGTTCTCTCCGACAAATACTAGAAAAGTCTTGCTCGCAGTGGTGGAATGTTCTATGACAGCGCCTCGAGGGTGCTTCCCGGTCATCACCAACACAGCGGAATGTATTTGTAGCACGGCTAATTATGGGGGCTCGTTTACATAGACGGCCATTTTCCAGCTTGGGATGGTGCCGACCATTAGGGGGAGCTCGGCGGTTGCAGTGTGGGCAAGTAGATGGCGTTTACCTCAAGTACTGTGGGGGAGAAATCAGGCATTACTTAGTTTGCATATCTTAGCTAGTTTGCGGATAAGTTGACTTAGAGAGCACAGATAATGGAGTCGTGGTTGATGATATGACCTAGCTTGGGAAGGGAAGGATGCTGGCCTTATGTTGAATTGTGGGCAGGGGTGTCAGGTTAAGGCCTATCGGTCATTGCCAAGAAATACTTCCTTGAGCCGCATATTTGGTGAGAACTTACGCGATTACAGGGGGGTGGTTGTTTCTTAGTCTTGGCTAACAGGGGGGAGGGAAGAGGCTCTATGATAGATCTATCTTTTCTTTCTTCACACCGATGACAACAGCAGTGGTTTTTCTCTCGTTCGGACAACGGACGAAGGAAAAAGAAACTTTGGGAGAGTGCGCGATAAGAAGGAGGCTTAAGAGGAGGATCACCTGTGGCGAGATGGTCGGACAACTGGACATGAATGGGCTTTCTTTTCGCTGGGATTTTTTTCTTTCTGTGGGTTCTTGGGTGAGAGGTTTGCCGATTAGCTCAGGAGAGTTGAATTGGTCGTGACTTGTGTGATTTCTCTTTCGGGGCGGGATTTCTTGATAGTGAAGATTGTTGGCTCGTACCTATTTCTTCGTTTCAGTACCATAGCATGTATCATAAGATAGTCTGATGGGATTTGGTAACACACCTGCGAGGAAACGTCACGTTCTGATCGCCCCGCTACGAGAACCTTGGACAGTAAAAAACAGGCACACGCTTTATGGAGGCATCCAACTCACCGCAGCTAGGTGTTGGTTACGCTGGAATACCGTAGTTCGCATCGCTGATGGCGCCTCACCCTGCTTGGCTTGCCCTAAACCCAGGGATAACTCGCGATCCAAGCCCAATCTCGCAAGCTTTCTTTCAACGTAAATCCAGGGTTTCTCCTATAAAGATATGATATGATACCTCATCCACATTAGGTTCACCTGCAGACATAGTCGATGGTCTCTCTGTCGGTAATAGAAGGGGATGGATATGCTGCTTGGCTATTGAAAAAGTCTCCAGACCCTTTCGTGCCAAGATACGTACTAATAAATGCAAAGGGTCTAGTGACATTTTAAACGGCCAAGTAAGGAGTAATACACTCTCTGCCAGCTGTCTAAAAACCCTGCCGGAACCTATTCGTGTAGTTATTAAATTCCACTTACCGGTATGTTAGCTACAACGAGCAAAACATAAGGCTCGTGTGAAACGGAAGTGGCTCGAATAATACCGCAGGGGAATTGCAAATGCGAGACATGACGAAAAACGCCGTTCAATTTGTCTCGGGAGGGAATTCTAGATAGATTATCCCACTTCCCGCAGTAAGATTCACACAGACAAAGTCACGTGGTGGTTGTTAGTATGAGTTATTCGGAAGGAGAAGCCTTAGTCTAGTGTCCAAAAACTTCCATTACAATCCTCCGGAGTATACGGGAGAATTTCGCCCTTCGGCCTTGCGGAAGGCCGTCTGGAGATGATGTTTGCAGCTGATTTCCGGGAGCCATACTGTTGGGGTGTTGGACACTTGGTAGCGCTAACGCGGCCTTCCACCGGGAGAGCCTTGTAGTCGGTAGCTTATCGAGTGGTTGTTCTATTAAGAGCATCAAATTGACCGCAAGATGAATGAGATTAATGAGGGGCGTGAAAAGGGAGTCTGCAATGCTTTCTCCGCCGTCAGAACTTGCCTTTGTAGCTTGAATGGCTAGAATCTACCTATTCACTAGGCCGAACAGTATCATTTATTGTGACTAGTCTTCTGTTGTAGACACTGTCTTTATCTAGTTCTTGACAATGGCCTCAAGAATCCTTGCATTATAGCACAGTTTATTTCTCTATCAATAAAAACATTATATACGGTCTATCTATCGTTCGGAGGAGGAAAGAAAGCAAATGGGGAGGAAAAAACAATATATAAAAAAAATTGATGTAAGAATTTACAGAAAGACAAGAATTATATATGATCGGATGAAATCTACAGGCTAGATGGGAACCCTCCTCTACCATGAGGTAAACTCTGCGGAGCTTTGTAAATAGAAAGCCACAAATCCCCACCCAACCGTGAGAGAAGATGGCCAAAGGGACGCAGGAGGGTATGACAGGTGTCTGTATTCCCATCTCATGGGATTACCCCCGTCGACAGAGGGTGATGTCCAAGTGGATCACCAGGAATGATATGCCCTGAAGCAAAGGGCGACTGGTATTTCCACAGAGAGGGTCTCTTGGGCCTTAGGGAGTACTGGAGGTTACCACTTCTCGAGACTGCAGCAGCGCCACCACTCTCTTACGACTATCCCAAGCGGCATGCCAGAGCGGCGTTCGGCGGTTATTATCTGGTTTATCAGGGATGACCTCTTCCCGCCCGAGTAGTAATTTCACCACCCCCTCATGTCCATTCCCAGCGGCAAACGAGAGCGGTGTTCGGCCGTAATTATCTGGCTTGTCAGGGTTGACATCTTCCCGCCCGAGTAGTAATTTGACCACTCCCTCAGATCCATACCAAGCGGCATACGAGAGCGGCGTTCGGCTGTCATTATCTGGTTTGTCAGGGCTGACTTCTTCCCGCCCGAGTAGTAATTTCACCACACCCTCATGTCCACTCCAAGTGGCATGCGAGAGCGGTGTTCGGCCGTCATTATCTGGATTGTCGGGGTTAACCTCTTCCCGCCCGAGTAGTAATTTCACCACCCCCTCACGTCCATTCCCAGCGGCATACGAGAGCGGTGTTCGGCCGTCATTATTTGGCTTGTCGGGGTCGACCTCTTCCCGCCCGAGTAGTATTTTCACCACTCCTTCATACCAAGCGGCATACGAGAGCGGTGTTCGGCCGTAATCATTTGGTTTGTCAGGGTTGACCTCTTCCCGCCCGAGTAGTAATTTCACCACCCCCTCATATCCATTCCTGGCGGCATTGGAGAGCGGTGTTTGCCCCTCATTATCTGGCTTGTCGGGGTTGACCTCTTCCCGCCCGAGTAGTAATTTCACCACCCCCTCATGTCCATTCTCAGCGGCAAGCGAGAGTGGTGTTCGGCCGTTATTATCCGGTTTGTCAGGGTTGACCTCTTCCCGCCCGAGTAGGAATTTCACCACCCCCTCATATCCATTCCTAGCGGCATTGGAGAGCGGTGTTCCGCCGTAATTATTTGACTTGTCGGGGTCGACCTCTTCCCGCCCGAGTAGTATTTTCACTACTCCCGCATGTCCATCCCAAGCGGCATGCGAGAGCGGTGTTTGGCCGTAATTATTTGGTCTGTCAGGGTTGACCTCTTCCCGCCTGAGTAGTAATTTCACCACTGCCTCATGTCCATTCCCAGCGGCAAACGAGAGCGGTGTTCGGCCTTCATCATCTGGCATGCCGGGGTTAACCTCCTCCAGACCGAGTAGTATTTTCACTACTCCCGCATGTCCGTTCCTAGCGGCATGCGAGAGTGGTGTTCGGCCGTCACTATCTGGATTGTCAGGGTTAACCTCTTCCCGTCCGAGTAGTATTTTCACCACTCCCTCATATCCATTCTGGGCGGCATAGGAGAACGGTGTTCGGCCGTTATGATCTGGCTTGTCGGGGTTAACCTGTCCGAGTAGCATTTTCACTACTCCCGCGTGTCCATTCCAAGCGGCATACGAGAGCGGTGTTCGGCCGTCATTATCTGGTTGGTCAGGGTCGACATCTTCCCGTCCGAGTAGTATTTCCACCACTCCCTCATGTCCATTCCGAGCGGCCCATATAAGCGGTCCACAACCCGAGAAGTCCACTTCGTTAATATCACAACATCCCATCCCTAATAAACCAGCTACAACCTCAACAATTCCGAAGAACGATGCGCAGTGTAATCCACTGAACGGGTAGAGAGTATCAAAATCCTCGGGATAGAAATGCTTTGCTTGCGCTAAAAGAAATCCGGTCGATATCTCGCCATAATTCTGTTTTAATAGCTCCAGCGCAAGTGATCTCCCATAGTCTGAGAGCTCCCTTTTCGCATGCACTCCCCAATATACTGAGCAATATTCTAGAAAGGGTGCGTTCTGGGTATCCGACCAAGGGTCGGTCCAAAGGGCTTTGACCTGTTGGGAATTCAAATAGGTCAAGCATATGTCGGCAATTGCCGCGTGGGGCTTAGTGAATATATCGGGGCGAGCTGCAAGATACTCCTGGAGAGTAAAGTGGATCAATCGCACAGTTGATGCCTCTTTATCCACAGTAATCAACCCTTGACAGCAGTTGACCAATGTTGACATGGAAGGGATGTTGCCAACATCGAAATCCGGGGAGCTTAGCTCGACTGCTAGGGCGTGACAGAGCTCGTCCGCCCGCAACGGCCGCTCCGCATGACTGATCCACATCAAAGTTGTCATCCCAAGTCTCGATTTGTCCCCGCCTTGCGCCCTTATCCGGTCGATCGTCGTACCGTAAACGTCTCCCAATTCCAGTCCACTTGTCATTTTCCTTAGCTTTTCTCGTCTTCGGGAGATTGTCGATTCGTGTAAGATTGCGTCGATATTTAAGGAAACTAGTAGAAACCTAGATGAATATCTGTTAGCAGATTGTGGTGGGATTTCTGGTATCATTGCCCGTACTCACATCTCCGACATCTTTTCGGGAATCTTCTCCAGAATTTCTGCCTCTAGACTCTCATCCATGGCGTCTGGCGTTTCGTCCTCGTCTAGTCTAAGACGAAGGTATTCGGTAATATCATTCTTGCTGGGACCCACGGATAGACTTATCACTCTTCCGGGAAGACGCTTTTCGATCTCAGCTCGAACATGAGGCCTTCCGATGATGAATATTCGAGTGCGCGGGGATGTTGCGAGGATTTGGTGTAGTGAATTAAGGAGCTTGACCCGATGCGGTGCCCCACATTCGTCCCAAGCGTCTATGCATACAAATGTGCGCAGTGAGGACGTGATAGTCTGTAACATCTTCACAATATCTGGGAGTCGGGGTGCTCGTCCACCAATGGCCATTTTCTGCTCCTGAAAAGCCTGTTTTATTTCCTCCGGAACCTTTTCCATCCCGCCAACGATCTGTCTCAACAAGGAACCCAGAATATTGGCCACCGACTGCTCCTTCCGGGCTGCGAAGTCTAGGTAGAAACATGTAACGGCTGTGCTTTGCCCTCTCGCTTGATCGCACAACCTGTCCACTACTAGTGAACTGATATTGTGGCATATTAGCACTGACTCGCTTTCTTTTCTCATTCGAGAATAATTCTCGTTACCTGATAAATGTTTTGCCAACCCCCGGGCCTCCATAGCAAAACAAGACTACTTTATCACCTTCACCTTCACTCAGGTTATGCCAGCTTTTGAATTCTTTGGTCTGCAAGAGCCATTCTCCCACATTGTCCACGCGGCGCTCTTGGATGTCCCGATGGCGGAACTTAGGCTCTAGGGGTGATAACCAGTTCAGGAGTGGCGACCGATCGTCGGCAACAACATTGATGTTCTGTATGTTAACAGAGTTGGTATTATTCGAGAAAGCGGTATTATTCATGGTATATTGAGTCATCTTCCGCTTTTTGGTGCTTGCACTGTGATAGACGGGGGGTTATGGAGTATTGTCGGTTGGTAGTTTCTTGGGTGTAGGGGAAAAGCGGGGCCTTGGTAAGGCAAAGCGGGGGTAATCAGCCTTGCAGGGACAAGTACCACTTTATAGAATACTGAACCAAAGCCCCGTACCATCGGCCGTCTACTATACGAAAACTTCTATGTGCTAGCGGTAGAGCAAGTCCAACTAGATCTATACGTAAACTATGGGAGCTTGAGTAGCCGACGGTGACGGAAAAAAAAATATTCTTGGTATAATGGAAGCTGCGAAAACCACCGCAAGTGGTAATATCGTGGACTTAAGGTATATACTAGACCTTCCCACTCTATCCATCGAAGCTCTCCATGACATACATGACTACTGCAATTGCCAATAGAAGTCACCCATTTATCTCATCTAAAGTCCAGCTCCCCAGGTGAATCACCGGCGCTGCACACGGTTGGAACTTCGAACTATAGCCTCGTGGGTTATGAAATCATAATAGTCTATACAGAGGACACCCGAATAACCCCCATCCAGTATAGCCCAGAAGGCGCGTATCTCAAGCAGTACTGAAAACAAGAAAATGGGTGGAATAGTATCTACTTTACGGAAGCGGAGAGGTACGTGAAAACAACTGTCACTTTCAAAGAACACTGAAGTAGAATAACAAACCACACAAGTCACGATCAATCGGAATTCACTAAGCTATGTCGCAAAACCAACCCCACAAACCGCACAAAACAGAAAATTCCCGTCGCAAAGAAAGCCCAACCCAGCAGGTTGTCCGACTAGCTAAGTACAGGTCCAATTTTCCTTCCTCAAACCACACGATCCTCGTTTCCACGTCTTCGTTGCCGTTTTCCTCTCTTCAGTCGGAGGTCGTTCGGAGGGAAGAAGGAAGGGAAGCGTGAGAGAAGACAAAACCTAACTTACATAGAAGCCCCTGTCCGCCAAGCCTAGGCAACAGCCACCCCTGCAGAGCGGTGAAACCTCCTAAAGCTAAGATTGTGACTAACTATCTATTTAGCATAAGTTGATCGGAGATAAGCTAGAAAACAGCAAGTTAAGAAAGTCGATTTTAAACCTTAAGAGTATGGTTCCGGAAAACTAGAGGTGGGACCACTTTTATTACCAAATGTGTGACAGTCTTGGCTGTAACGTTTCATGTAATGCTTGATTTTAGCTTAGTCATTCATATTACAAACAACTACATATATTATTCTAATCTGTTATATATATAATATTAATAAGATAATAACAGATTAGGAAGCTTGAATATCATTAGGGTAATTTATTTATGAGTTGGAATTAGTTTAAGCAGCAAATAAAAGCAGAAAGAATGCACATACTGTTTAATGAGAATGTATTGAGAGATAAAAGAGGCTAACCTATTATACATTGAGAGCTGACTCAGGTATACGTCTATGAGACCTATAGCATGTAAATACATGTCTCTTGAAGTCCTCAGAACCATACACAAGAGTGTTTCGATAAGCTTCCATCATTCTTAGAACTCGTTGGCAGTATTTGAAAATCAAGTTATTAGACACCTGTGCCAATGCTTCTGGAACAATACAAACTAGTGCTAGAAATGTGTATTCACAATAAGCCTGAGCATATAGCTTTGCTCTACCCCAATAGTACTCAATAAAATTGAGTTCACAATAGTATACTGGGTAAAATACTACCAGATAACCTGCTGCTTGAATAGTTTCCTGCAGTTCCCCCTTTTGTTCTTGGAAATCAGGCTGAGAAGACAAAAGAGCACGGGCACAACATGATGCATTACTTGCATATTTGCAAGCAGGATTAAGCTTGGTTGTTCCTGGATTCTGACCTGGAATTGAACACTGGGTCAGAAACTTACGACCTTGAGGCCAGAGGCCTCTCTCCTGCAATACAATTTGTAATCCCTTCAATCTTCCATCAGGTAGTATCATGGACTGCCTCTGAACCACTCCCGGATTATCATCACTAACAAACCATCCATCCCGCATAGAGACAGTGTTTTTCCCCCCAGAAGTGAGATTCATATTGCTAGTTCGAAGTGGATCTGCCGCATACTTTTGATGACTTTTAGCATTGTCAAAGGCAAATAAGCCTTGACATTCAGGAAAGGATCTCTGGAAAGCCGGAATGGCTTTATTGATCAGCTGATCAAGCATGTCTTCTCCCGTCCACCATGTGTCACCACCACACTTTAGAATCTCACAAACCTCGCCACCCCCTAAACGGCCAATAGGAGTCAGATAATCAGAGACATGCAGACCTTGTCTTCGACCATTCTTCTGCAAAGGACTTTTGTCTTCATGGATCCAAATACGCATTCTACCATCATTTGAGTTGAAGGTTGATTCGTCATGTGTAATGAAGACAATTGGCTTCACACCAGCTTCTAACTCTTTAGGTATTGGTTCCAGGTCCTCATTCCACTCCATCATACGAGAATGTACACCGCCATCTGAGGGAGAAAAACATTTTGACGATAGTGACAGACATCAAGTCGCTCGTGACCATCTTTGTAGACAGTCTTGCGTACTTCTTTCCAGTTCCATTCTAACTTGGCTAACCAGGTACATGCAGAGCGACTTGAGAGTGCTTTTTTGATATGTGGTTTGATACCATCAATGGTATACAATTGAGTGGGCGGCCGTTCATTTCTCTCAGGACTACCATATGTCTTACTCCAGTAATTTGTAATAGTTGCAGCAAGACCAGTAGAATCCATGGCTAAACAAGTCATATATTAGCCAAACTGAAACTCACAAACATGGGAATATAATAATTGAATTCACTATGTAGATTGACTTACCTTTACCAGCTTGGGACATATATTCCTTCATCACCAAAATAGTTCCTTCATCTGACAGCCAACTGACCACCTTGGAGTGTTTTCCTTGCTTTGGTGTGGGTATAATGCCTTGCTTAATATATTTTACCTCCTGGAGCAGGATGCGTTCAGCTACAGCTTGGGACCACCCTGCCGAATGGGCAACACCTAAGGCAAGCACTTTCCTCAATTGGGGGGGAGGGATTGGATCAGTCGGGGCACGGGCCAACTCCATTTTCATCCAAAGTCGTTCAGCCTTTAGCTGTATCTTGATGAAAGCGAATAGTTGATGATTCCAGTCAAGCTGGAGGCCGAAATAATGCTTGGAATGAGTCTTCGCCCAACGTTTAACTTGTTTGTACAGACACTTGTATGCCGATTCCAAAATCTCTTACTTGAACCATCTCAGATCACTGCTAAGTCTTGGCCAACTCTCATGGGCTTGTCTCCGTAGACTAGGCTGATTATTGGCTGGAGTCTCAGCTGTACTTAAATTCTAAGAGAAAATCAGTAGTTTGAATTGAATGGAAAGAAACCTTCTCAAACCTGGTCAAGATTAGTGGAATAAGCATCTACTGACTCACGAGCTCTTAATTGAAAAGCTGTCTTCAACAGTAGTTGCTGCTTTTTGGCGTAATATCTTCGAGATTTCTCACAATTCGAAACTCGTTTTGGTCTCGCATTCGCATTCCTCTCCCTGCGTCGCTGACGATACTGCTGGGTTCGCTCCTGGGAGGGAAATTGTCTTCTGTGTAGAGGGGCAATTATTGCTGGTTCAAGTGCAACCAGACGAGAGTGCTGTGCGAGCTGCTGTCTCTCCCTGCATAGTCGTATACACTCCGCACTGGAGAGTGGGGCTTTCTTTGGGTTGATGCTGGGTGGATTGTTTTTGGTGCAATAATGGCGTACTCGTTCTCTGTTTGCTGCAAGTGCTCGCGCTCTTTTATCTATATCTTGGCCTTTTTCGTCTTCCATTCTGGTTTCTTAGTGGGAGTCGCTGGTACAATCGCTTTTCTGCAGGAAAGGTCAGAGTGCTTAAGTTCCAGGTGGATATTCAAAAAGGATATATAAAGACAGCATACGTGGGAAACAGGCTTAGCAGGAATTGGCACTGGCTAGTTGATGTGGCCACAAGGCTTGGTAAAGAGATGGAGTTGAGGTAATTGGAGAGAAGAAACAAAATAGAGATAATATTGAAGCTTATGAAGGCGTGAGACTGATAGGTAGCACACTAACTATTACTGTTTTACAGTCTTAAACTAGTCCTGCCTCAGACATAATTTACATCTAGAGTGTCCAGGGTAGGGTATATGAAAGTCACTTAAGTTAAATATTATACACATTTTGTATTTATTGGCAAAAGCTAACTGGTTAGACCGAGCCCAATTTCAAGCATTACAGAAATCGTTACAGCCAAGACTGTCACACATTTGGTAATAAAAGTGGTCCCACCTCTAGTTTTCCGGAACCATACCTCTTTCAGGTCCCTCGAAATCGGCTAGAGTCCAAAACCTTGTTTCCGGATCCTCGGCCCCTCGTCTGCCATTATAACCGTCGTTTGATTTCGGGGCTTGTTACCCGCTGTGTGGAGACAACCCTACTGCAGGGGCGATGCCAAAGAGAGCATCGCTATCTATACTCGTACAATTGATTATTATGCCCTAAACCCCTCGCACCTACCCGCGTTTGAAATGGTGGGCTCTGGCTTATTTGAGCGATTAGGAGCAAATACGCTCAGACAGTCTTGTATTTATCATAGCCATGCTGAGGGCTGGCGGGTTTACGCGCTTCACTGCTTCTCAAGCCCAAGGTTTCCTATTACGATTACACAAACAGACTAGGGCCTAGCATCTTGAATGGGTCTAGGAATTGTGGGGATTCAAGGTACCTAAGTACACTTTGTTCATTACCGACTTGTGGTTGCTGATTGCAACTCAATCGCAATGCCAAAAAGCTGTGAAATTCGGAATCAAGCGAGGGGATGGGCTGGTTAAAACCACAGCACCCAAACGCAAGCCAGCTTGAAGCCGCACGCCAAAGTTCTATCGGACAAATACGAGAAAAGTCTTGCGCGTAATGATGGAATGTTCTATGACGGTGCCTCGGGGGTGCCTCCCGACCATTACCAAGATAGCAGAACATGGTACGGCTAATTACAAGGGCTCGTTTACCTAGAGACGGCCGTCTAGCAGTTCGGGTAGGTACCGAGCGTTAAGGGAGCTAGGCGGTTGGAGTGTGTGGGCAAGTAGATGGCGTTTACCTCAAGTACTGTGGGGGAGAAATCTGGCTTTACTTACTCGGGTAGTTTGAATATCTTAGCTAGTTTGCGGATAACTTAGAGAGCATAGATACTCGAGTAGTGGTTGATGATATGACCCAGCTTGGGAAGGGAAGGATGCTGGCCTTATGTTGAATGGTGGGCAGGGGTGTGTCACGTTTACCACTCACTCGTATTTGCCAAGAATAAATACTGTACTTGAGCCGCATGTTTGATCGGAACTTGAACAATTACAGGGGTGGCAGTTGCTTGATCTTGGCTGACAGGGGGGGCAGAGGCTCTATCATACCAGGGGACCATCTTTCTTTACTTTCTTCATGACGACGACAACAACAGCAGCAGTTTCTTTTTTCCGACAACGGGCGAAGGAAAAAGACTTTGGCCGAGTGTGCAACAAGATCGAAGCTTAAGAGCAGGGTGACCTATGTCTATACAGCTGGACAACTGGACGGGGTTGGGTTTTCTTTTCGCTGGGATTTTTCTTTCTTTCTCTGGGTGCTTCTTGAGCGAGAGATTTACCGATTAGCTTAGGAGAGTTGAATTGATCGTGACTTATGCGGTTTCTCTTTCCAGGCGGGATATTTCTTTGTGACGATTGTTAACTCGTGCCCCTTCTGCTTCTGGGGGTAGATAAACTGGCGGGTGTTTCCTCGTTTCAGTCCCGTAGCGTGTGGTCTAGGATCTGGTGGGATTTGCTGACACACCTGCGAGCCAATGTCACGTTCTGATCGCCCCGCTACAAGAATCTAGGACGGTAGAAAATAGGCACACGCTTTATGGAGGCATCCAACTCACCGTAGGTGTTGGTTAGGTTGGTCTGGAACAGTGCGCATCGCTGCCGGGGCTCCACCCTGCTGGGCTTGCCCAAAAACCAGAGATGTCCGGAGATCCAAGTGCAATTTCGCAAGCTTTCTTTCATATCATATCATAGTACAGTAGATCTAGGGCTTCTCGCATAAAAATACCCTCATCCGCATCAGGTTGACCTGCAAAGATAGTTGATGGCCTCTCCGTCCATAAGTGAAGGGGATGAACATACTACTTGGCCATTGAAAATGTCTCCACACGCTTTGTGCCAAGATAGGCACTAATACAGTCGCACCTCGCTATAATGGAACTCTTCATACGGGAAACCTCGCTGTTACGAACCAACATCCGGGAATTTATACCCCTGCCCCCATACAAATTGTCCTTGCTATAAGGAATTTCTCCCAAAACCTTGCTATAACGAAGAAAAAGCCTTGAATTCTTGACGTTCCTTATAGCGAGGTGCGACTGTAAATACAAAGCGTCCGGTGACTTTTTAAATGTCCAAGTAAGGAGTCCAGCGGCTTTCTGCGAGCTTTCTGCAAGCCGTGTCGGAACCTATTCATATCATGATAGAATTCTACTTGTGTTAGCTACAGCGAGTAAAACACAAGGGGTGGGCAGATGGAGTTGCAAATGTGAGACATGACTCGATGGGCCGCTCAATTTGTCTCGGGAGGGAATTCTGGATGTCTTAGAGTGAGGTCAAATTATTCCCAGTTTTTGCGGTAAGATTGACAACAGCAACCTCATATGAGAGTTGTTGGTATGAGTTGTCCGGAAGAAGAGATCGTATTCAACAATTTCCGCCACAATCCTCCGGAGAATATGGGAGGATTTCACCCTTTACCGGTTGGGTAGCCTTTCGGCAAGTTGTCTAGAAAAGCGATTTGCAATCGATTTCGGGGAGTGATACTGTGGGGATGTTGGCCATTTAGTGGCGTTAAAGCGAATTCCACAGGGAGTCTTGAAGTCGGTGCGTATATCGCCTTGGTGGCATATCTGGTGGTTGTTCTATTATCAAACTGACCCCAAGATGAATGAGACTAATGGGGGGCGTGAAAAGGGAGTCTACTATGCCTCCTCCACCATCAGAACTCGCGTCTATAGTTGGGGTGGCTAGCATCTAACTATTCACTAAGCCGAACAGTATCATTTATCGTAACTGGACTTCTGTGGTAGACACTGTCTTTATCTAGTTTTTGACAATGGCCTCAAGGATCCTTGCATTATCGTACAGTTTATTTCTCTATCATAAAAACACTATGGGGTTCATCTATGGTTCGGGGGAGGAAAGAAAGCAAACGAAGAGGATACAAGAGAAAAAAAGATATGTAGAAGTTTACAGAAAGAGAAGAATTATATATGATCAGGGGAAATCTACAAGCTAGACACTCGATCTTCCCAAAACAATGGAACCCACCCCGTACCACGAACCAAACTTTGCGGAACTTTGTAAATAGCAGGTCATAAAACCCCACTCAACCGTAAGAGAAAATAGCCAAAGGGGCGCAGGAGGGTATGACAGGTGTCTATATTCCCGTCGACAGAGGGTGATGTCCAAGTGGATCACCAGGAATGATATGCCCTGAAGCAAAGGGCGACTGGTATTTCCACCGAGAGGGTCTCCTAGGCCTTAGGGAGTACTGGAGGTTACTACTTCTCGAGACTGCAGCAGCGCTACCACTCTCTTACGACTATTCCGGGCGGCATGCAAGAGGGGCGTTCGGCGGTCATTATCTGGCTTGTCAGGGTTGACCTCTTCCCGCCCGAGTAGTAATTTCACCACTCCCTCACGTCCATACCAAGCGGCATGCGAGAGCGGTGTTTGGCCGTAATTATCTGGCTTGTCGGGGTTGACCTCTTCCCGCCCGAGTAGTAGTTTCACCACTCCCTCGGATCCATTCTTAACGGCAAACGAGAGCGGCGTTCGGCGGTCATTATCTGGTTTGTCAGGGTTGACCTCTTCCCGCCCGAGTAGTAATTTCACCACCCCCTCACATCCATTCTCAGCGGCAAACGAGAGCGGTGTTCGGCCGTAATTATTTGGCTTGTCGGGGTTGACCTCTTCCCGCCCGAGTAGTAATTTCACCACCCCCTCATGTCCATTCCCAGCGGCAACCGAGAGCGGTGTTCCCCCGTAATTATCTGGCTTGTCGGGGTTGACCTCTTCCCGCCCGAGTAGTAGTTTCACCACTCCCTCGGATCCATACCGAGCGGCATACGAGAGCGGCGTTCGGCGGTCATTATCTGGTTTGTCAGGGTTGACCTCTTCCCGCCCGAGTAGTAATTTCACCACCCCCTCATGTCCATTCCCAGCGGCAACCGAGAGCGGCGTTCGGCCGTAATTATCTGGCTTGTCGGGGTTGACCTCTTCCCGCCCGAGTAGTAATTTCACCATCCCCTCACGTCCATACCAAGCGGCATGCGAGAGCGGTGTTTGGCCGTAATTATCTGGCTTGTCGGGGTCGACCTCTTCCCGCCCGAGTAGTAATTTCACCACACCCTCACGTCCATGCCAAGCGGCATGCGAGAGCGGTGTTTGGCCGTTATTATCTGGCTTGTCGGGGTCGACCTCTTCCCGCCCGAGTAGTAATTTCACCACCCCCTCACATCCATTCCCAGCGGCAAACGAGAGCGGTGTTCGGCCGTAATTATCTGGCTTGTCGGGGTTGACCTCTTCCCGCCCG
>Ga0307513_10003588_pt1 | contig 20983 bp, 16 predicted proteins | sample 15_EM_MG_FD_202174 | JGI IMG/M metagenome (GOLD analysis project Ga0307513, IMG submission 202174) | Populus trichocarpa ectomycorrhiza microbial communities from riparian zone in the Pacific Northwest, United States - 15_EM | ecosystem: Host-associated > Plants > Roots > Unclassified | place...
ATCGTGACGTCATGAAACCATTAACCAATCATAATCAACCAATGACTCGCAAGTGCGCAGTCATGTGAAAGCTATGAGTCAAATGACGTCATAGTGCAAAACATAAACAGGGGATGACTAATAACTGCTTATTCATGTGAAAACAAATTAGCTAAGTCAAAATTTGTGACAGCCGGATCCCTGTCGTGAGCCACTTCCCCAGGAATCACGTTAAAGCTGGGGTATACAAGAGAAAGGTACTCAGGTTAATTGTAGCCGGTATTAGGCAACAAAGAAGTTTGCGAAAATTAATATAAATTAGAATACTATTTAATATAAATGTTAATACTAACCATGTCATCTCCACCCCTGGTGATTGAAATCTCGACACCACGAGCAATTATTATCACTTTTCCCCACCCACATCTCTTCTCCCACAATGGCTACTGCCTAGGAGCTGACACTAAGCCACCTTCCTTCCTCTTCTGAGGCCTGTCGGCCTCCCATCTTGAAGATTCTTGTTCCTGTTCATCCTTGACACCCGCTCATGAAGTTCGGTTCTCCCCCTTACCCCGCACTTACTTTGCACCTCGCTTAGCATTTTGCACTGTCAGAAAGCTTCTCACTTCATTCACAGTGGGCGTTACCAGGGTTCTCAATGGTCCGACTGGTCAAGTCTCAGAGGTAGGACCACTTGGTCAGTCTAAATGGATGTCCGAGACCGGACTTGACTAAAATATGTGGTCACGACTGGTCTGGCTTAGTCCCCGACCAGTCCTTCTGGCCTCTGTCCGAGGTGGCAAAAAATAATTTGTAAGCAAGTTCGCACCGGTGCGAACCTACTGATGTAAGCGAAAAAAATATATTGAGAAGAAAGGAAACTTACATTGAGAAGAAAGACTGGGTGTTCTGATCGATGGAAGGATAGGAGCACTTTTCTCCTTTATCAATAGTCCTCTCTGTGCAGTTAGTAAATCACTTGGTGAACGAGAGAACTTCTTTAGCGCTGAGTGATCTGTTCAGCCTCAATTTTCGCGGATAGCTACCAGCCGACGCACCCCTTATCACTCGGGTTTTGCCTGGTCCGCCCGGTCTGACTAAGCCCGGTCCGGTCAGTTCCAGCAACCATGACTGCCTGGTCAGTCTAACTTCTACCATTGGACTAGACTAGACTTTGACCAGGTCTAGCTGGTCCGAGCCGGTCCTCGGCTGACCATTGAGAACCCTGGGCGTTACGGTGTCGGACTATCGCTCGAAGTAGGCCTCAGCTTGGTGGGCTTGTCCCTCTGATAGGGAAAACCTTAATTAGTAACATCTCGGTCTCACCTTGGTTTTGTCGTCGTCCTAAAAGCCCTTGCAATGGCCTATTTGTCTGTTGTACTAAGCCCGTTCATGATCCTTCCTTTTTCCACATCCCAGTTCTGTCCGCTTGCACCTTACTGCTACAGAAGGTGGCACCTTACTCCTGGCTCATCCTCCCTGATCGTCAGACCCCTCATCAGTTACGCCCCTCGTGGTATTGCACTGTCTCCCTGACTGTCCTCAATGCCTTGGATCGATGGAATTCCAGGCGCGACCATACATTTATAGTTACCAATGTCGGCCTATAAGTCCTGTCGGTTTCTCCTTACTTCACGATCACTTGATCCTGCCCCTCGGGCCCTGTCAGGCCTTGGCGCATGAATCCTTTCTTTTATTTTAGGAGAGCGTGCCCCAGGGTTTAGGTCTCTCTCCTATACCTCTCTCTGAATTGTTTCATTACATGTCTGGGGTATTTTATCTTTGGTGCTAGGAGAGGGGAATTTTTCCTATGGATTCGGGGTGTTTGATTGTTCCCAGAAAGCGGTGAAGCGGGCGGTTGTTTGGGATTAAGGTTTTCTTTACACCATAGCTAGTGCTCCATACGAGTTCTTGTACCTTAACAAGTAATACATGACATAAAAAGAAAATATAAATTTTTTTTATATAAATGTTAAATAAAAAATCCAAGTTAAGCTAGAAAGTTTTACTTTATAACTAAGTTATGCTAAGTGACAAAAGTATTATGAGTCATAAAATTACTAGCCAAGCCACAACTTGCATTGAGCTGTAAAGTTGCATTAAGCTGTAAGGCACTCATTAGAGTGCCCCAGTTTGTGAGCCTGCGAAGATCTGAGGGCTGCGCAGCCACCCAGGCACGACTAGGGAACAAGGAAACCAGAGAACCAGACATTGAGAGAACTAACAAACCAGAGAACAAACAAACCAGAGAACAAGCAAACTAGAGAGCAAGCAAACTAGAGAGCAAGCAAACTAGAGAGCAAGCAAACTAGAGAGCAAGCAAACCAGACAACTAGTAAACCAGTGAACTAGTGAACAAGTGAATAAGTGAACCAGATAACCAGATAACCAGATAACCAGATAACCAGATAACCAAAAACATAAAAGAGTAAAGAACAAAACAACAAAACAACAAAACAACAAAAGAACCAGAGAACCAGAGAACCAGAGAAGAAAAAAGTGAAAAAATTGAAAAAATTCAGAGAAGAAATAAAACAAAAATCCAATAAACAACAGGATATGAGCGCAAGCAAGTCAGCAGCAAGCAAAAAGCAAATAATCAAGAAATCAAGTACCCAGAAGATTCAACCATAAATCATGTTAAAGCAAGCCAATTCCTCTGTAAGTCTCCATTCTAGCAGTCAGAAGGTATCTTCTGAAATACCAGTCACTACTACAAGTTTGACTAATTTTCAAATTGTTATACTAATTTCACTTATATCTGTATAGGATTCAGTAAAATAAATATCAACTATTGGTTAAAGCTCGGGCAGTTTACCACTCATAAGGGAAAAAGTAGTGATTAACATTTTATATGTCCCCCTCTTGCTGCAGAAAATCATCAATTCTTTCTGGCACTGACTCGATATAGTTTGCAATCACTTCAGGAGTAAGTGACTCCCATTTCTCCAAAATAGCATAGCATACCCTAGGGACCGTAGTAGGACAAGGATTATGGCGGGTAATATTTGGTTTTATTTTTTTCAAAAGCGCTTCGATAGGTGACAGATTGGGTGACGATACTGGCCAAGGGAATACATATGATCTGATTCCTTGTTTTGTTGGTTAATTCCTCATCCTCACTATAGTATGGATAGCATCACCATCTTGCCAAAAATATACATAACCAGAATAACTTCCTTGTTGGCACAGTCGCAGCCACCATGAGAATAGGACCGGGTTTATGATTCGATCAATGTAAGTTTGAGAGGTAACTTGCCCCAGCTTTCGGTCTCCCAGATCATCAGTGCTGACTTCTGATCACCATCAATAGCCCTCCATACCATAATCGTCATAGGTTTTTCGAATTTTGGTACAAGACAATCTTTGATATATTGCTCACCAGGCTCACGGGTAACCCAACTAGTGCCGAACTGTTCCCCACCATTGACAGCAGCCTCATCAGAGAAAATCACATCAGCAAAGTCGTTTTCTCCCCAATCAGCAAAGTCTGTTACCCAAGCAAGTTGATTCTCCTTGGCTCTATTGGTAAGAAAAGGTTTCACAGGAGCAATACGATAGTTATATTCTTCGTTTTGAAAAATACAACATCAGGATAACTTTGATGCTTTGACTTTGGCTAACTTAACAACCTCAGCTAACGGAAGTCGGCGGTTATAGGCACTGGCGGTTGCTGTCTCGATAAGTCAACGGTCAACTGCTGCAGTTGAGAGTGGCTTGCTTCTATGTTGGGTTGGAACACTTCCTTCAGGGATATTGGTACGATGGAAAAGACGGTAAATACTGCCAGGTGGGATATTGAATTTCTCATGAATTCGGCGGTACCTCTATCCACCCTGCTGCCGAAGCTGGCATATTGTATCACAAGTCGCAGGGCTTATAATACAGTATGTATTTTGAACTGCTTGCAGTTTCTGGCTTTTTGGTTTCTTCTTGTTCCTCTTCTGCTTCTTCCTTATTTTGTTTCTACCAGAAATCAGCATACGCTCATATACACTAGAACCTTCTGTACTTCACTTGTTTTCTATAAAATAAGTTGAACAACACAAAACAGCAAGCCTCAAGTAAACTTGAATATTTGTGATATTGGAATAACCTACCTCTACTATGGTTAAAGTTTGAAGCTGCTTTTTGGCATTTCCCAACACTGCTGAACAGGAATGTTGGTTATGTCACTGTATATAATCGTCAAATAAGACTTGTGCATCTCCTTCTACGGAGTAGCTGGCACTCGAACAATTGGTACCTATTTGAACAAGACTAAAGGCAAATTCACTAAACTATGAATGACTGGGTTAAGGTATTTTGCATAGACAGTTAATGCTTGAAGGATTCAAACGATTGATTCACATAATTCTGTCCTAGTAGGACCCCTTCATATATCTTCTTCTCATCTCACACACCTATTTTATTATTCTATCATTCTAACGTCATCTAGACATCACTACTTTACATGTTACATCTGTCCGGTTTTGGTCTGGCTCCTTACCGCCTCTCATTTGCCAATATTTTCTCAGATTTTGGCCAGCTAACATCTGCCTTGCAACCGCAAGGTTGCTTTCAGAACTCGATTTTTACTTCTATCTCTGAGTACAGCAAATCCCCAAGTGCACTCAATATTTTTTTGTTTCTCTTGTTGTATTTGTCTGAATTATTATTCTTGGTTGTAACCTGGAGTAGTTGGTTGTTACTTGAAGGAGTTCCGTTTTTTTCACCCCCGCTGTACCACCCTCTAGCCATGTAATAGCAACAAATCCACTTGATAGAGTAGCTAGAATAGAGTCGTCTCCAATGTATCTAATATACACTATCATACCCCCACCCTTCATCACCACCTTGCAACACTCCACTATGAAGCTTAGTTCTCGGAGTGCCAGGTCACGAGTAAACCCAGTACTACTTTATCCACCTCAACCTACCATCTTGGCCTAAAGTCTTATGGCCTGTTTGGCAAAAAAGGAGGAAGTGGCAGCTATTGCTTTGTGAAATGGTTTGATCTGTAGAAATCGTTGTCACCAAAGGTCAACCATTTCTTGTTGTCCCATGAAAATTCCTCACATTAGCCTCGTTACTTGAAGGAATTTTACAAGTATTATACTGGCCATTAGATTGGTTGAAATGTAGGTTGATGGGAAGCAGTAATTGTTAAAGACTGATATTAATACATGGCAACCATCCTGTTGTCACCACTAAGGGCCCGTTTACTGATCTGTTGCATTTCGAGATTTTAGTGGGGAAACTTAAACTACATGGTGGCATCTCAACCAGCATCATATTCCAATAGACGTGGCAAAACCATTTACCCTGTTTTCAACCGTTTATTATTCTGGGTGTTAGATGGTCAAAACATGACGCAGCTCAACAGGTGGGATTGCAACCACCCTCTACCACCACCACCTAAATATCACCAACCTTCCACGCCTGCAATAACAAGAGCAGCTAAGAACAAGTCTTCTTTTCCTTGCACAATTAACAATTCTTTTTGTCATAATTCAGGGCAAGTTTAATAACAAATTCTCATTGTCTGATTGTAAGAGAGAATTGTTGGTCATTCCAATATCTCGATTGTTGAGAACTGTGAGATTTGAAAGCACCTGGTTGCACACCTCACCTTCGTGGATCACATGTTTCACACTACTATGCACTGTATTAGGTAAACACACACCCATCAATTTTCCCTACTGCTCTTCGACCGTTTAGCCTCCATTGATGGTCGGCACCGTCTCCGGTTGCCTGACGGCCGTCTATTGGTAAACGGGCCCTAAATTAGTTTTGACTTTAAATGAAGTTCCAAGCTCGCGTTATTGGGACAATCTGTATTCAAAAGAGTAAACCTCTATTTATACCCACCCTTAGTCATATACTTCAGCCCATACCAAGGAAATACAGTACTCTTTCCCCGAAAGAAGTACCCAAAGACAGAGCGGTATATTTTGTATGGGCGCTCAGAGGCGCACCTACATTTTACCATACATTTCTTTAATCCCTGTTTTCTGGTATTATACCGGTACTTCTTTCGGGGGACGAGTATATATGAGTTACACATTGGCGCATTGGTGTGTGGCTGGTTAACCAAGCTCTTTTCACTCCTGCGACCGTACAGAATGAGAAATCGGATTTTTCAACTGCTTATTCCCTCATCCACAGTTACCCTACCCTTCCACACGACAACGCCAAAGAGAAATCTATCATTAAGAGGCGAGAATTGATTTCTGAGAAGCAAACAACGCCACTATGAAAATCCTCCCGAGCACAGAACACGAGAAATGGAAGCCAACTAACTTATGGCATATCCTGTCATTCACTAATAGTAGCGAGTCTGAATTTGAAACTCCTTCTGTTCTGATCGTTCGGGCGGCTCTCGCCACTATTTTTTGACCTCATTTTTGGATTGGATGATAGACCCACCGTGCCCTGAGCGAGGTGGTGCCCTCAGCGAGGCGCGGCGTTCATAGTCCAAGGAGGACTCTTACTAAACACCGGTTCCGCCACAGCAACTCTACCGTGCCCCGCTGAGGGCACCACCTCGCTCCGGGCACGGTGGGTCTACGAGTTTAATTACCGAAGGGAGCTTGGTGAATTGCCGTTCCTTTATACGGCTCACATGGTGACGGATTAGTTCCCTTGGGGTTGGGCGGTAGTCAGGTACTGAAAACGAAGAACTCCGGGGTAGTTTCTCTTCTCTTCAAAACGCAAGAGGTACGGCCAAACAATTGTCACTATCGAGAAATCCCTTCTAGAAACAAAAATCCCACAACTCACCATCAATTCAAGTCCGCTAAGCTAACTCCCAAGCCTCTAAGCCAACCCAGAGAACCGCAAAGATGAGAAAAAATACAACCGAAAAGAAAGCCCAACCTTGCCGGTTGTCCGACTATCTCGGTACAGGAGATCACCCTCTTGTTATCCGCTATCACAAAATTTCCTTCCTCGGTTGACGGTCCAAACGGTTCTCCGTTGTGCTGCTGTTGCCGTGGGTGCTGAGATGAAGGCGCGAGGGAAGTGAAAGATCGTAGCCTTACAAAGAGTCCCCCCCCCGTGTCTGCCAAGACTAAACCACAGCCACCCCTGTAGTAAATGCGACACCTCTTCTCCCCCATTCTACACAAACCCAGCGTACTTCCCTTTCCGAGCAAAGTGATATCATGAACAACTATCTACTCGTACTGTTAATATAGATGTTCAATTTGTTGAAATTTTGCTGCTCACCACTTTCAGATCTTTCGACGGAAAACTACTACGAGGACGACATCTTATCGAAAGGTTACTAGAACGAACTATTTTCAGACTACCATTGTTTGATACCGACTGCACTACTGTTAGCTTCATACAGATCACGCACAACCCTGCATGCCTAGTTCATCACCGATCATCAACCCTGAAACACCTTAAGTGAAAGGTGCGACAACACCCAAACACACTATCATCACGACACCCAGCACAATGCCTGTGATATCAACTAAACACAACATCCCTCGGTCTATCATGATACTAACAGCATAGTGCCATCCCTGACCCTCGGTGACCTGGATTTCACCTAGGTTATGAGGCGGAGGAGATTCGGCAAAGATGGGTAGTGGAGGAAATGTGAGGAGAGAATCGGCATACGCAGGTCGTACATCCGAAAGGGAGCTTGTACTTTGAGGAGGATAAAAGGACTCCTGTTTCCCCTTTGTTCGTTGTTTTTGACCATCCCCCAGACATTGACTTTTGTCTTCGTTTTTTCTTCTGTACACAGAGTATCAGTCTCTTGTTTTCTTTATTCTTTATTGGATTTATTTTCTTATCACCTTAGTTGTTCGTATCGATAAAGGTCTTTGGTTCCTCCCACGATCTGTGATCGAATCCGCTGTTCACCAAACCATTTTGTTCAAAACAATTGCTCTCCCCTCAGAATTCCGGCAGCACGGTTCCCTCATATCCGAGGATTGGGGACTTGGTGACCCACAGTGGTTTCGTGGGGTGGATGCTGTGCCTCCGGGGGAATGGCGGGGAGGTGCTGGGGTTCTTCACGTTGTATTAGTATAATACCTCTCTGTACAAACACCCTCCAATCACAAAGCTTTCTCTTTCCTGGAAATCTACTAATACCCATGTTTGCAACCCCCTCCCGATGGGTCTTTGTAGTTCATACTTACAAGAGTCAATGTTATAGTAGCATTATAGCATAACCTTGCATATCGACAATTAGAATAGTGTAATTCACAGATTGAGGACTTAGACTTGCTCACAATCCACAGAATTATACCACAATTGCTTTATTGGAGACTATTCATATATCTCAGCAGAGGCCTTGCCTTCGCCAAACCTATGTTAGATAACTATATATAGTATGGAATGGGAAGAAGTGCGGCAACAAAGAAGGCAGAATGTAAAAGAGAAATACCAAAGCATAAATGAAATATGCGATGATAAAATACTGGTCTACTGTGAACAAGAGGGTCGGTCGGGGGTTGTTAGGATATGTATATTATCATGATGTGATTCAGTTCTTGAAAGCATGTGAGAGTAGGAAATTCCTTGATAGAGTGATCGAATTCTGGTATGTTGTTAGGGTATACGGATGGGATTGTTACCAGGTTTGGTGCCCTGAGGGCACTTGTTTCAGGCAATGTGTTTGTTGAAATTTTCGGTAAATTTCCTATGTATATTCAACACACTACCGTGTATTCTTTTACTTAGTTTGTGTTTCGGCTCCGCCTGTCCACCCCTTATATTACTACAGCTAAGATATATATTATGGGGTTTTATTGTTTATTTCAGGATAATATCAGGGGATTTATCATGTGCTTTCCAATCAGGTGGTTGGGATTTTACGGTTGTTTATGTATCTCTTATGCACTATTCTTGGTTATAATATTTCTAATAATCACTCCACACCCTTTTGTTTTCATGCACATTATTTGGGATTTACTTGGCTGGATTTCAGGGTCAAACATGTTCGCACTTATGTTTCTTACATGGTTTTCCCTATATTTCTCTTGCACCTATGGACATGCACTTTTCTATAAATAAAGTGCTACCGGCCACCTGGCTTAAAGAATTAAGAACCGGAACTCTTACCAATCCCTTCTTCACCTCTTCGCTAAGGGTGCCTCGCAACCCCCTTGTACTTGCGAAGTATTATCCAGATAGAATAGATTGTGCGGCATTCACATATTGAACAGTGTTATAGAGGGCTAACTTCATAGGCTGACCACTACATGTTGTATGAGTTCTATCAATATCATAGTTGAGTGCTGTGGCATATGGAAGCGTGTTTATGACTATAGCACTCTACATATATATAGCCTTGTTATTAAGCCCTCAGATAGGTAGTTAATATGGTGGACGGGATGGGCTAGCTTCGAATTATGTAGTTTGAACAGGGGGGAGAAAGTTTATAAGTAGCTGTGGGTAGATAGACGGGCACCCCAACGACAACAACGACAACCTCATGGGAGGGATGATTTCCTTGACGCTATCGTGACTTTTCTTTCTTTCATCATCGTGAACTTCGTTGTTCTATCTACTTCGTTCTACTTCCTGTAGTGTGAGCGGTGATTGCCCCTCCGGTAGTATCTTCGTTTGTCCTTGCGTTTCTTTTCAGTTCGTACTATCATGTCCACCGACGGAAGTGACTTGACCGCTATCTACCCCTTCTTCTCTTGTGGCCCGGAATCGACCCTTCAGTGCTTCTCTGTCTTATATCTAATAAACACTTTTGTTTCCTATCAAATTCTTTCCCCCGAGTCCTTCGCAAGGGCCCCTGCTCCACGGCGGCTTTCCTCTACGGCGAGGTGTTCTGCTCGTGCCCTATCGATTCACAACTACTCTAACTAATCAAAATCTTCTTTTAGAAGAATTCTGCACGGAGGAGGTCGCCAGAGTTGGTTTCGACCGCAGTGGGTGTATGCCTGGTCGGGATTGACCCCTCGTTCTAAAAACATCCTTACTACCCCTTCATGCCCTCCCTCCACTGCCCACGAGATCGGCGTTCGGCCATATTCAGTGTCTGCCTGGTCTGGGTTGACGTCCTCTCGTTCTAAAAGCATCTTTACTACCCCCCCATACCCGCTCTCTGCCGCCCACGAGATTGGCGTCCGGCCATATGTAGTGTCTGCCTGGTTGGGATTGACCTCCTCTCGTTCTAAAAGTACCTTTACTATCCCCTCATGCCCATTCGCAGCCGCCCAACATAGTGGTGTTCGGCCGCCGTCGGTGTCTGTATGGCCGGGATTGACGTCCCCTCGTTCTAAAAGCATGTTTACTATCCCCTCATTCCCGTTTGTAGCCGCCCACGAGAGTGGCGTTCGGCCATAATCGGCGTCTTCCTGGTCGGGATTGACCCCCTCCCGCTCTAAAAGCATCTTTACAATCCCTTCATGCCCCATCTCTGCCGCCCACGAGATTGGCGTTCGGCCATAGTTGGTGTCTGCCTGGTTGGGATTGACCTCCTCTCGGTCTAAAAGTACTTTTACTATCCCCTCATGCCCGTTCGTAGCCGCCCATGAAAGAGGTGTTCGGCCACAATCGGTGTCTGCTTGGCCGGGATTGACCTCCTCTCGTTCTAAAAGCATCTTTACTATCCCCTCATTCCCGCTCGTAGCCGCCCACGAGAGTGGAGTTCGGCCATATATGGTGTCTGCCTGGTCGGGATTGACCTCCTCTCGCCTTAAAAGCATCTTTACTATCCCTTCATTCCCGTTGGCAGCCGCCCATGAGATTGGGGTTCGGCCGCAGTCGGTGTCTGCCAGGTCGGGATTGACCTCCTCTCGGTCTAAAAGCATCTTAACTATCCCCTCATTCCCGTTCGCAGCCGCCCATGAGAGTGGCGTTCGGCCATACATGGTGTCTGTCTGGTCGGGATTGACGTCCTCTCGTTCTAAAAGCATCTTTAGTATCCCCTCATGCCCCCTCTCTGCCGCCCACGATAGTGACGTTCGACCAGATAGAGTGTCTGCTTGGCCGGGATTGACCTCCTCACGTTCTAAAAGCGTCCTTACTATCCCCTCATGCCCGTTCCTCGCCGCCCACGAGATTGGGGCTCGGCCACAGTCGGTGTCCGCCAGGTCGGGATTGACCTCTTCCCGTTCTAAAAGCATCCTCACTATCCCCCCATGCCCTTTCTCCGCCGCCCACGAGAGTGGCGTTCGGCCATATTTAGGGTCTGCCTGGTCGGGATTGACGTCCTCTCGTTCTAAAAGCAGCTTCACTACCCCCCCATGCCCGCTCCCTGCCGCCCACGAGATTGGCGTCCGGCCATATTTAGTGTCTGCCCGGTCGGGATTGACGTCCTCTCGTTCTAAAAGGATCTTTAGTATACCCTCATGCCCCCTCTCTGCCGCCCACGATAGTGACGTTCGACCAGATAGAGTGTCTGCCCGGTCAGGATTGACCCCCCCCCATTCCAAAAGTATGTTTACTACCCCCTCACACCCCCTCTCTGCCGCCCACAAGATTGGCGTTCGGCCATACATGGTGTCTGCCTGGTCGGGATTGACCCCCTCTCGTTCTAAAAGCATCTTTACTATCCCTTCATGCCCGTTCTTAGCCGCCAACGAGAGTGGTGTTCTGCCACAGCCGGTATCTGCCAGGTTGGGATCGACGTCCTCTCGTTCTAAAAGCATTCCTACTATCCCCTCATGCCGGTTCGTAGCCGCCCATGCGAGTGGCGTTCGGCTATATATAGTGCCTACCCAGTTGGCATTGGCCCTCTCGTGTTCTAACAGCATCCTTACAACTTCCTCGTGCCCTTCTCTAGCTGCCCATGTGAGAGCCGTATCCCCCATTTGATCTGTTGCATTGACATCCCACTCCATCCTCTCCAATACAGTAGCAACTACCCCCACTATCCCGAAAAACGATACTGCGTGGAGTGCGGTAAATCCAGTATATCCTCCCTCTAAGACAAAATATATACCCATGCTTTCATCGTCATAATAGTGCCAGGCGAGTAGTTGAGAAGCTACATGCTCCTCAAATCTGTCTAGCAGCTCTAGTGCAAGTATTTTGACATTTTCCGTCATCCCCATTCTTGCGTGCTTCCCCCAGTAAACAGAAGCATATTTTAGAAGGGGCACCGTTGCGGGTGCTGGATAGTGAGCTAGTGGGAGATTCCTAATACACCCAAAATTGAGATATGTCAAGCAAACCTCAGCAATTGTTGAGTGGGGACTACGGAATAGCGTCGGGCTACTTAAGAGATGCTCTTTCAGCGTAAAGTGCACCAGTCGAACTGTGCACGAAGACGCCTCAACCGTGACAAGTCCCAGGCAAGACGATAAGAGTGTCCGTAATACAGGAATGTTTTTCGGATCCAGATCTAGTGATCCCATCTCCACCGCCAGGGCATGACAGAGCTCCTCAGCCCGTAACGGCCGTTCCGAATATAACACCCACTTCAGCACCTTCAACCCGAGTACCGCTTTGTTTCCCTTCTGCCCCTTCACTCGGGCCAGAGTTGCCCTATAGGCATCGCTCAATCCATTACCCCGTGCCATCTCTTCAAGTTTCTTCCTTCTTAGACCAATTGTCACTTCTTCTAGAATAGCCTCAATGTTTATTGAAACGAGGAGGAATCTATACATAATTCTTGGTAAGTATACAACATCAATAGAATGGGAAGGGGGAAATGCTCCCACGCACATATCAGACATCTTGTCCAGAATAACATTCACAATATCCCCCCGTAAATCGTTGTCCATCGCCTCCGGTTCGTCATCCCTATCCAACTTCATCTCTAGGTAACTCTTGATATCATCCGAGTTAGGGCTGACGGGTATCACGACCGCCTCAGTGAAATAGCGTTGAATAGCTCCCCAAACATGGGGCCTCCCGGTGAGGAATATTCTTGTTTTAGACGACTCCTGCACAATATCTCTCAGAGACTCAAGGAGCTCTGGCAGATTCTTCGGTAAACATTCGTCGAGCGCATCAATACAGATGAAAACCTGCCCCAACGATGCAATAGCCCTCCTCAACATTCGCATCAAATCCGAAAGTAGGAGCCCTCTACCCCCAATCTCCTTTTGCCCTTCTTGAAACGCTTCACGTAGGTAAATCGGGATGTCGCCTCCGCCTACTAGCTGCTTGAGAATAGCTCCCATCATGCTGGCGATTGACTGCTCTTCCTGAGCAAGGAAGTCGCAGTACAAGCATGCAACCGTGATATCTTCCTTCCTCGCCTGGTCGCACAGGCTGTCGATCACTAGGGAACTGGTATTTCTCACCCGTCAACCGCATTCGTTTCCTTCAAAGAATGCTGCCGCTTACCTCAGGTAAGTCTTGCCCACCCCCGGATTCCCAGAGCAAAACAAGACAGCCTTATCGGCTCCACCCACCCTCCATTCCCGAAGCTCTCCCGTCTCCAAAAGCCAATCTCCGATGCCCGCAAATCGGCTGGTCCGCACCCCTTGGTGCCTGTTGTTTGGCTCTAGCGGCGAGAGCCAACGCATAATCTTTGCGTGCTCGTCGGATGTATAGATAGTGGTGTGAGTGTTGAAACTATCGGTTATAATGCCGCAGTTGGCATTGTCGTCGCCGAACCTTAATGAGTACGCATTTGTAGTGTAGGCCATGATGCTCTGTCAAAAATGCTGCTTGAGGGTAGAAATGGTGCTGTAATCTTTAAGGGTATCGCGGTAGTTTGAAAAATTTCTGTGAGCGGAATTGAAGAAAGCGGGGTGATGTGGCTTGTGGTGGTGTAACAGTGCCTGAGTGGCATCCAGCCACATCCACGTGGGGAGAAATCGAGGATCCAAGGCTGATAATAGTATAAGACTTGGAAGAATTGCCCGGTGATAGTTCCCCCTCTTTGAGTACACGATTATACACCTGATCACAGGCTTGCATTCTTGGGACTATGGTCAGAAGGAATAGGAACTATCCAAGCTAGTGGAATACTGAAACTCGAATCTCTGTTGTCCGCTCTTTTCCTCTTTGCCAGCACGACCTACCCTTGTATTGCATTTACCATTCGCGATTTTTCTTTGTACAAATAACAAGATCCAGCGCAGCTCCAATCCTGGCTTATGTGCCCACGGGAGTATAATCCCGAGGTAAGCCGACTCAACCCACCTTTCCAGCAGAATAATATTACACACCTAGGAAGTATCACCCGGGCAGTCATAGAACAAACACTATTATACCACGGCCCTTCATCACCGCCTCGCAGCCCTCCACTATGAACCTTGGTTATAGAAGTTCCAAGTAACTTTATTCACCCCGGCCTATCATTTCCTCCCATCCCGGACCTATAGCCTTACCACTCTCTCCCCCGAAGTATCCTCCTGAACACCTCTAAATACACTGCAATTACTACCCAACTCTTAGATAATTCAGCGTGCGACCCGGCGGGAAGGTCGGGAAGTGTAAAAGCAACGAAGGATCCACATCAGCAACTTATCTTGCGATTTTGCCTCAGTGCGTCTCAAGACGGGGGAGGACATAGATTCTCATACCAGATTTTTGCAAAAAAAAAAACCCTCCCCCATTTAGCCTAAAGACCCCCTTTACCACTCCAAAAGCAGGCCGTCACTCCCGTATGGGGGATAACACCAACCGGCGCCCGTCCTGTTCGCAGGAGCTTTGCAGCGCATTGTCGGTATAATGGATTATTTATGTTCTGTGGTTTCTGGAAGTTGTGGGAATGTAGCCAACAGCTTAAATGGCCGGTGCAGTGCTATGGCCCAGATAGCTGCCATGCTTTTTCCCACATATATCTCACTTGCGCTTCCCAGTGCTAAGCACACAAAGCAGTTTTTCATGATAGCCAGTTCCCAAAAATCCCAGCTTCCTAGGATATGGCAACAGGTGCAAGCCGCGGGGACACCCGGTTTTTTTTCCAGTGGGTTTGGTTCAAAAAGCTCCGATGACCGAACCCTCCTTGCCCTTATTCAGCAACCCCACTAATTGGGCCAAGGTTGTGGCCACTGTTGGATGGGTGGACGTGGTGGATGTGAGAGAACTTGTTCTATTCTCAGATGCGCGCCGCTGCTAACTAAATAGGACTAACAAACATGTGTGCGCAACTAGTGGTTTACCCTCAACGCCGTCCTATCTTCTCCACAACACAACTAGGGTGGTTGCCTGTACCCTACTACACTCAACGGCCACAACCCCCCAGTCCTCGCAGGCTCGCAACCAGGGGGGCGCTCCAAAAGAGTGCCCGCCCTCTCAAAGATAATTTCATGCTCAACGATGATTTTTTTCTTAAGGATAATTCGATACTCAACAATGAACTTGTATAACCAGAATTTCACACTTAATAATAAACTTGTACAATAATAATTCCATTCTTAAGAATAAATCAGTAAAAAAATAATTTAATATTTAATAATAAGCTTGTGATGGTGATAATTCCACACCTGCCAGTGAGAATAAACCTGCAGTAATCTACTTTACAGAGCTGAGCTTGTGTCCTTCCCTTCTAACTTCCACACGTGAAGCCTCCACCACCTTCTGGTTATTTCTCAAATCATGGTTTATTCTTAAGAATGGAATTATTATTCTACAAATTTATTATTAAGTGTGAACTTCTAGTTATACAAGTTCATTGTTGAGCATCAAATCATCCTTAAGAAAAAAATTATCGTTTGAGCATGAAATTATCGTTGGATGGCGGGCACTCTTTTGGAGTGCCCCCGGTTGCGAGCTTGCGAGAACTGGGTGGTTGTGGCGACGAGCCTCAACCTTGGCACAATTATTGGGGGAGTCGGGTTTACCGGGAATTTTCCACCAAAAGAACGAAAACAGACCCTAAAAGACCTTAAACGGATAAACGACAACCAAACAAAACGGCCTCAGCGAAACGAAAGGCCAAGAGTTCGCACAACGAAAACATAATCGCCATCACACAACCTAGGAATGGGGAAGTTCTCTTTCCTTCACTACTACAATTAACTGTAAAAACGGGAGTATATATAGACCACAACCAAGTCCTCTTATCCTTCCATAGATCCCCACACATATACAGTCTCTCCCGCATATTTCCCCCTTTCCCTTTTCCATACTCTCATGCTAGCAAAGGCAACCCAAAGACTCCCACTATTCATAACCTCCGAGCACCATCCAACACCAGTGCCGACTCTCCCACTACCATTACAGTTTTCTCGCCCCCCCTTCCAACGGATGCATCAACCAAAAACCTACCCGGACTACTTATGAACTTGCGAATCATGTGTCACGTGGGTAAACTAATAAGCGAGCAATCATACCTTTAAGAAACAACGACTTATAGAGGCGTTTGAAAGAGAAATTAAAGGTTGAAGAGGAACGAATTAGTCCACCCTCATCTTAATACTCCGAGGATTTGATGACCTATTAACCTTCCTCTCCCTCTTGCAGGAATATTATCTACTCGTCTGTTGTATCGCATCATAATACATCACTCAAATCTCATCTGCGGTCCCTGTTGAAACAATTGTTGTTATTGATTGAGAGAGAGAGGTGGCCCCGGCTATGTAACAAGAAAAGACGCAGTCACAAGTTCCCCGGTTCACACATCGTCACTCGCTGCCGTATCATTAGTTGACCTGCTACTGCCCCAGGGGCAACCATACCAGATATGGAAGGACGCTCCAACAGTCCCCTGCCATCATCAGCCATCCCCGCCACCTCCTACATTCCCCTTCACTTTTCGTTCCCTATCGTTGGCCACCATCCTAATACCTGCTGTCAGCGGCCACTCCCCGCAGTCCTTCTCTGCACCCCACTACAGTCCGCCAAATTCCAAAAAAAATAATAAGTAGGGCTTCAACCAACCCCAACACCTCAAGCAACAAAAGTGGTTCGCCGGACATTTTTTAATGCCCGACTACTTCCACTCGACAGGGATTCGAACGCGCGATGTTCCCTGTTTCAAATTAGTACACCCCAGTTCCTTAGCCGTTAGACCACCAGAACCGATCGATAATGAGCTCTCTTCTTCAAATTTTAACTGTGATCTTCTTGAACACAAGTGGCTTGTCCAGGCAAAGACAGCGAGGAAGACGCTATAAGACATCCGGTGATAACGACGGATAATGACTCTACCTCTATGGAAATAGGCCCTCAACCTACCTGGCGTATGGATGCTAGGATGCAGAGAAAATGCTCCGATGAGGACGGACGTCTCTCGGGGCTACCCACCGCCGCATTAAGTCTGGCTAGATAGGATAGATATACCGTACCAGTACTTCGCGCTTAAAATAAGTTATGGTACCAAAGGGCGCAATGCAGCAACGAACCAAAACCAAAACAACAATAACATTAGCTTGCAAACAGCGATCCTAAAGTTAACAAGGTCCCCAAAATCAAGAATCCTCACTTGCAAAGTAGAAAGAAGAGGGAAGGGGAAGGAATAGGCGGTTTATTTATTTCTTTGTTTTCCCATTTTCTGTGATAAAGATATTCATTGTAGAAATTCGTACTCTTTGCCCCATATGGTTGCCTGACCAGGTTGTATGTACCATAACTTATTTTAAGCCCGAGTAGTAAAAGTAGTAAAAGCAATCTATATATGTACTGAGCAGTTTATCAAAAAGTGCGATCTCAAATGTAGGATCTGATAAATGTGACAAAAGATACACTAGGGGGAATTTCTCAGCATGTGTGGGATGCGGTATGGTGTGTGCAGCTGCATATATTTGTGAGCACAAGCCCTGATAATGCCAAGCCAAAGGTCTTGGCATACAGATCTCTCTCTGTAAAATTTTCACACTCCCATCCCTCATCTGCCACCAGTCTTTCCCTTCACCTGTCACTCAATTGTTTCTAAACAACTGACCCCTTAATCCCTCCTCACACATTTTACCATCTTCAGTTACAACATCAAGTTCCCAACGATCGTACCTCTGATTCACCCATTTGCGGCGTTGTGCAATTCTGATGCCACGGTGCTCGCAGTGCCACAAGGAGAAAGAGGATAATGAGTTTGACCAGGACAGGAATGGGAATTTACGGCGTTCATGCCGTGGGTGTTTGGTTTGTTTGACAATATTATTCCTTGTCCCCTGCACCTTGCAATGTGCTAATATATTATTTTAAAACAGGCCCGAATAAGAACACAACGGACTATTCGAGAAGCGGAAAGGGGAGGACCTGGGGTAGTACTGGGGAGCAATCAAACAGGTAAGAATTGTGAGCAGGTAATCAAATGACTAAGCTAACAGAGAGAAAAGTAGCAGAGAATCCGGCAGCAATGGGAGGAGCAGGGGTAGTGCTTAGCGGATACCAAGATGGTATGTTGTTATTTATTAATCTCCTAAAGTGGCTGATCTAACAGTGAGTCAAGATGCAAGGAATCTGGCAGCAGGGGAGGGACAAGTGGTGGTGCTTAGCAGAAATTCAGATGGTAAGCCTTTTGTGATGTTTATAATACGAGAAATCTAACAGTTGGGAAAGCAGAGGGTACCAGGGCAGCAATTGATGGAACTGGGGTAGTGCTGGGGGGAAACCCAGAAGGTAAGAAATTGGCATGATCTCTGGAGAATAGAATCTAACAACGGATATAGTACCAAATGACGCAGGGGAAACTAGGCGATGCAGGCACTGTCATAGATACCTGGCTCTTGGTGATTTTGATCATGATAGAGCTAGAAGATTGAAGGCAACATGCAGAGTATGTCTGGTAAGTCACATGCGATTGGAATGTATTGAGGTCCTGAATTAGTAGTAGGCTAACTAGAGGGAACATTATAGGCCGCAGCCCAAATAGCCAGAGCTAGAGTCGCAGTGGCACCAGCTAATGATATGAGGCTGGTTCCCCTAGCTCAAGCACCAGAGGTACAGCCAGCACACACACAGGTGCCTTTGTCCTTTGTGTGCCAGAGAGCTAGGTGGACAGGCCATGATCTGGGGAGGTTGGATATAAGGTGCACTGGATACGATGCCTTGCACTGGACAGCAGAGTCGTCAGCCTCGAGGAGACCACGAGGTGGAGGGGAAAGCTTTGAGTCCTGTTGCAAGCATGGTAATGTGCAGATTGAGCGCATGCGCCCACTCCCTGAACCCCTCAATGCCTTGATGAGTGGAGGTGATACTCGTGTAAGAGCATTCCGGGAGGGGCTAAGGAGATGGAACTCAATCTTCGCCTTTACCAGCATCAAGTTCAACATGGACAATCGAATGAGTGAGATTGGAGGCTCATTCCAGCTCTTCCAGATTCATGGGGCGCTATATCATAGGCAGGGACCTCTTGTACCTGCGGTAGGCATGGGAGATGCTTTGTATTCTCAGGTTTACCTCTATAATCCAGCTGATGCAGCCAGAGCGCGAGCTGCACGTGCCCAAGAGCTGGATGCCAATCTCATTCGCTCCTTGACCTTGATGCTCCAGGAGTCCAACCCCCTGATTCAACTGTACCTCACAGCTCAGGAGCAGTTTGCAGAGATCAGAGAGGCAGAGGACAACTGTCGGATTATTCTCAATCCACAACTACGACTGGTTGTGGAAAGAGGGGCTGATCTCAGACGTGAGAACCTACCAACGGCAGATGATTCTGCCGGAGGAATATGGAAGCAATGGTTTCAGGGATATTGTTCTGGCAAGAAGGGTGAATGGGGAAGATTTGGGTAGAGATTTAACTCTCATCAACCCCAATCATGCCTTGTATCTACCCCTCCACTATGTTCTCCTCTTTCCTTATGGAGAACAGGGATGGCATTGGGGTAGAACACTGCAAGATGGCCAGAACAAGAAGCTGCACCAACGTGCTTTCTACAGGTTCCGCTTGCATCCTCGAGTTGATGAGCCGACCACTCTCTTCCATACTCAAAAGCTATTCCAGCAGTTTGTTGTAGACGCATGGGCTGTATGCGATCAAAACAAGCTCAGCTGGATTCGCACTCACCAGGCCAACATCAGAGCTGAGTTATACAAGGGACTGACTGATGTTTTGGCATCTGGTGATGTGGACCTTGAGCAGGTGGGTAAGAGGGTGGTTCTACCGTCCAGTTATATGGGAGGTGATAGGTTTATGCAGAAGCTGTATCAAGACAGCATAGCGATTGTGCGCCACTATGGCAAGCCTTGGTTATTCATAACCTTCACAGCTAACCCCAAGTGGGATGAGATTGTCCGCGAGTTGTTACCATATCAGACAGCAGCCCACAGACCTGACCTGGTAGCACGTGTGTTCAATCTCAAGGTACGAGATCTTCTGGACCAGATACGCCACAAGGAAGTCTTTGGCCCTTGGTTAGGCTGGGTCTGGACCATCGAGTACCAGAAGCGTGGTCTCCCACATCTACACCTCCTGGTGTTTCTGAAAACGGGCCACCAATTCCTGAGTGCTGCCAATATCGATCACTTTATTAGTGCAGAAATTCCAACTGAGGATGATGCGATTGGTCAGGAGTTGCGTGGGATTATTCAGAGCACAATGGTACATTCTCACTGTGCTGGTGGTAATGGTGATACTCTGTGTATGCAGGGTTTGAATCCACTTACTGCCCGGACCTGCCACAAGGGCTATCCTCGTCAGTTCCAACAGGAGACTATCATTACTGAGGATGGCTATCCCCTCTATCGGAGAAGGGATACAGGTCTGTCCTTTACCGTGCAGGTGAGAACACGTGGAGGGAATGTTGCGGCTGTCATTGACAATCAGAGGGTAGTTCCCTACAGCCCTTACTTCTCTCTCCGCTACAAGGCCCATATCAATGTGGAGGTGTGTGGGTCTGTCAAGGCAGTCAAGTACATTCATAAGTACATTTACAAGGGTGGGGATCGTGCCACTGCTATCCTGGACTCAGATCATGATGAGATAAAGCGTCACCTCCATGATCGTTATATTGGTCCTACGGAAGCAGTGTGGCGCTTGTTTGAGTCCCCAACACATGAGGAGCTCCCTGCAGTTACGACACTCAGCCTTCATCTTCCAGGCCAGCAGGCCGTCTACTTCCCAGACCAGGAGAGTGCTGGTGACCTGCAGGAGCGCCTTGATAGGTCAACCACTACCCTTCTGGCATTTTTCAAGTACAACACTGAGAATGTAGATGGGAGACAGTATTTGTACCATGAATTTCCTGAGCACTTTGTCTAT
>Ga0307513_10003589_pt1 | contig 20978 bp, 24 predicted proteins | sample 15_EM_MG_FD_202174 | JGI IMG/M metagenome (GOLD analysis project Ga0307513, IMG submission 202174) | Populus trichocarpa ectomycorrhiza microbial communities from riparian zone in the Pacific Northwest, United States - 15_EM | ecosystem: Host-associated > Plants > Roots > Unclassified | place...
GTCAGCCTCATGAAGTGAACGGACCCAGTTCCCGAGAGTAACGCACTTGAGCAATGGAGCTTAACCGGGGGCAAACAGAGCTCTTTAGCAATCTCTGTGTTCTTTATCTTGCCTGCTTCATCCAAGGATTTGCCCATTACGAGCTCAGTCATGAAGGAAGACGAAGCGATGGCGGATCCACAGCCGAATGTCTTGAATTTTGCGTCTTTGATAATACCATTTTCATCAACACGAATTTGGAGCTTCATCACATCCCCGCATCTGTGGGGTTGAGTGCGAGATGAGAGGTTACCCGTGGAGAAGGACGGTCGGCACTCACGCAGGCGCACCGACGAGGCCGGTGCCTACATCCGCGTCATTTTTGGGAAGGGAACCAACCTAAAGCATAGTGGGTAAGACTCTTCGCGGTTCACGAGCGAAGCAATGGGCTGAACGCACATTTCTTGGATTTTCGTAATGCGAGATGACCTTCTCGTGGTACCCTCTCGCATGGACGACAATCGGGTTGACTCTGAAGATCGCAGAGGTAGCACGAGACGAAGATTTGGATGCTGACAGGGCCAACGAGCGAAACATTGGGACAAAGGTAGGAGAGTAAGTGACGCACCGCCTGATTAGTCAGCGGCATCCCTTGTGGCCCTTGTCGGTCAACTGGTTCGACCTTGCGAGTCATGGAAGGTCGTAAGTTGCAAAATACCCACCAATCCCAGGAACGATAGCCGGCAGTTGAGCCTCAATGTCCTTTCGCAAATCCCCCTCGAGCATTGCTGTCAATCTGGGGAGAAGGATAAGCCGCATCAAGGTCAGCCCGTGCGTCACGCCTACTTCCTGCAGCCACTTCAGGCCAATATTACGAGCATGGTAGTTCGCCTTGCTCAAAAGATACCCGTAATGGTCATGGTGGTTGGGAGTTTCTTACACGATGAAGTGTAGCACCGTATCTTCTGGAACCAAGCCAAGGCCATATCGGGGTGTTGAGAGACACATGTCGGTGGCTAAGTGTACTACAAACCCATGGAATCCACCTTTCAGCGGGGATGGCAAGAGTTGGTTACAACCTAGTCGACATTAATCTACGCCAGTTCAAGACATGGAAGGAGTGCAATTCAATGAGGACATACACCAAACATCAATTATGGGTACATGGGTATGGGTACATAAGTAGGACGTCCACGATGGTGTAGTGGTACGGACTAGATAGACAGCTCAAGAGACTATTCGTCCTCCTACACACCATCATCCGAATCTCCAGTCACGCCCCCAGCGTCTTCAGAATCTGGAAAGCCCTGAAGCACCGTATTGATTCTATCCCAAACCTGCAATATCTCTACTTCCAGCATCTCCTCGCTTGTGCCTGGACCCAGCTGACAGGGGCATAGGGCATCAGTAGTCGGTTGGGCCGATAAAAGGGTCGGGAACCATGCATAGAGATGTCGCGCAACAATTTCCGCGTCTGAAACGATTGAACACGTGTTGACGTACAGACTATCAATGTGTTTATTGTGGTTTGTGATCTTCTCCAATGTATTATCCGTAAGTCCCGTCATGTCTATGAAGCCACCCAAAATATTGAGGTATGGACAATGTTTCACAAGGGCATTGATTTTTCCGAATGAGAAAAGTGGCTGTATGGGCTCCCCGAAGTTTCCTCGACAAGATTCGATTTCGATGATTTCGAGGTGGTGCCAGTTGCAAACGAGTTGCTCGAATTCTGCATCAGTTATCACTAATGGGCGTCCGAATTCGATCATAACCCATTTCATGCTAATGCACTGAGCAAACAAGGACATCCAGGGAGTATCTGAGGGAATTTTTGACATCATACGCATGTCGGGTGGAGCGTACAACGCGACATGAAAACTCGTGATGATTTCTGGCCGTAATCGTGGGCACTGGAACAAGGTTTCGGTGACACCCTTTCCGTCCTCAAGACGTGCCACCTTCTCTAGAGTTACAAATGAAATATCTGAAAGGGAGGAAGCATCGGAGATTTGTTGCAGGAAGTGAAGGAAAGAAGAAGGTTCTGGAGCAAGATAATGGAACTTGCGAAGTTTGCTGAACACCCCTTGTGGGAGAGGTCCAGTAAACGTATCCGAGGTGCCTGTAAACTCCTGTATATTCGGGAAAGCGGCCAGCCTATGGAGAAGCCCCCTCTGGAGGGTGAGTCCGAGGTTGATAACTTCACATCCAGATATAACCTCGAGAAAACCCGATGTCTCGAGCCATTCCAGTGAAAGGTGCGCAGTGCAGCTTTTGAGTCGGATATTGTGCAATGCACAGAGACTGAGAATGCTAAGGTTAAACATCTGGTTATGTACTACTAGGTTGAGAAGACTGGGAGCAATCAAAGTTGATAGGGAAGGGAAAATGTCTTCGGTGGGTAGAGTTTTCGTGGTCTTCCATCCAGTCAAACTGAGAGATTGAAGTCGAGGGAGTAGGTACACTGAGCGCGTCTTGTGATTGAGGAATTTGAGTGTCTCAAATTGAGATAGCTGGGTCGCTGCGTAGGTTGGTGGACTGAGGTCGAGGTTTAAAGTGATATGTTGAACCCTCCTGGTAAAGGATATAAAGCGTGGCGATAATTCCGTAGAGGAAGGAGAGTTCTGATGCCCACAATGTCAAAAATAACCCCCCTCTAGTCGTACTTCACCACTCACCCACGCACCAGGCGTATTTACTGTGAACACATGGAAGACAGGATAAATGTCAACAAGTTCCTTGCACAAGATTCGCATCGCGGGCTCGTAGAAACCCGTGCAAGTTTTGGCCAGGGCAGAAAGGGAAGGAAGATCAACGAAGGCAATGGAACTGTCGTCTGGGTCTATGGAATCGAGTTCCTCACAAATCAAGGAGATGATATCATTAACCTTTAGAGCTCGGTGCATGACGGCAGTGGGCAAGCCGCGGGTCGTCCTTGGCTTGGGTCATCAAAACAGACGCCCAGACGCCAAACTTCAGAGCCCGAACACCACTCCCAGAATGATTATCCAACGTTGTCCAGTCGAAGTTCTCGACAGGATATTCGAGTGGCTTGCATTTCTATCACCGAGAAACGCCCCAGCTGCCCTCTCTTCAGTGATGCTGGTCTGTTCTCATTTCCAGACGGTCGCCAAGCGTCACTTGATTCGTGTCATCTGCTTGCCAACAGCAGAGAAAACAGTTGCATTTGCATCATTTCTGAAAGAAGCCGTCAACAGTGGCGAGTACGCTACATCTTTTCTCCCCGTGGAGCACCTGGCTTTGATTGGCAGGTTTCGCACCCCGCGAGGATTGACTTGGAGGAACCGAAGCAACGCTGAAGCCGAGGCAGAGCGTTTGGCACCATTTATTATTTCCACAGCTGCTCCGTCGCTTCAATCCCTGACGCTCTTCGGCATCGACGCGGAATACAGATCCACTAGAGTGGATGACCAGTGGAACTGGAACATACTGTGTGTTCCAGCTTCGGTAAAATTTCCCCTATTACGCGATCTCGTCGCTCTGGAGCAGAGAGTGCTCGTACTCAGTCCTCTCAATGAGCACGGTCCGACATATGAGCAGGGTTGTCGATCAAGATATCCCACCCTCAGGAGGCTCTATGTGCTAGGAGACCCCCTTACCGGTAGCTTGCTTCCACCTGCGCTTCCGAGCCTCGAATGCCTTCGACTCGAAATGCTCGACTCCTCCTACGCCACCATTCCTCCAAGCGAGCGCGTTCAACACGTTCGATCACTTATCATTGACGGGCCTCAGTATTCAGAATACCTATTCTTTGGCTGTCTAGGCGAGCCCCAGTCGCGAGACGAGCACAACGCCAGGGTGCTTGAATGTGAAGCGCTGGTTAAGGAAGTAGACGATTTAGATGGAAGCGCGGTGTTAATACCACCGGATGACCACACCTGTTATGTGGATCACGATCGTATTTTGTTAGGTTGGATGGATGCAGTGGGTGGAGGTGCGGGATGTTGGAGCATGGACTGGCGACCAACGGTTCTCTATAAGAGGAACTAGAGCAATCATGACTGAATGTTCCACGACTGACCACTGGAAACGTGACCTCTTTCAACCACTTGTCTTTGGCGGGGCGTGCTTGTGCACCATTTCCGACGACGGCAGTACCCACATCTGTATTATTTTGGGGGAACTAGTGAGTCCCGGATAAAATGCTTCGCGTGTCACGAGTGGGGAACGGGCTGGACCCATCTTTCTTGGAGTTTCGCTCACATGTACTCCTCTCAATAAACCCTATCGACGTTAGAACCTTGTGCGCCGCGCTTACTCACTTCAGCCATCCAAACCCAATGTCATAAGCATAATATTCGATGAAGACTATGGTGGTCCGGCATGTTAAAATTCCCTCGAATGAAAAGGGATAGCGCCAAATGTCTGAAGCCAAGGCTATACTGGAGGTCGTGGCGTTGAGAGATACGTCGGTCATTTGAGTGTGTGGCAAACCCGTGAGACTCGTCTAAACGACAAGTGATGGTTGGGGGCAACTTGATTGACAATAATGTGGACCAGCGCGTCTTCGTTTAGGAAAAAAAGTGGAAGTTATCACATTCGATAAGGACATTCACTAAAATTTCAAATCATCGGTACATGGGTGGGACATTCACAATGGTGCCGTGATACGGACTAGAAAAGCTCGGGAGAGTATTCGTCGTCCCACTCGTCGTCATTGTCATCACTCAAACCTTCCAACTCTTCTAACTCCGACCCAGAGACTTCAGAGTTTGAAATGTCCTGGAGTTTCTGAAGCTTCGAATTGACCAGCGACCAAACAAAGATTATCGTTAATTCCTCTATCTCCTCGATTGCGCGTAGGCCCCGCTGACAGGGGCATAGGCCACCAACAGCTGCTACCTCAGATATAAGATTCGGAAACCATGCGTAGAGATGTTGTGCAAAGAGTTCGATGTTTGAAACGGTTGAACACGAGACGAAGTGCAGGTTGTCAATGTGGTTATTGTGGCTTGTGATCCTCCCCAAGGTATCATCCGTAAGTTCCGTCGTGTCTATGAAGCCACTCAGGGTCCTGAAGAATGGACAATGTTTAACGAGGGCATTGATTTTTCCGAAGGAGAAAAGTGGCTGTATGGGCTCCCGTAAGTTTCCTCGACAAGAAAGGATCTCTATGGTCTCAAGGTGGTACCAGTGGCAAACGAGTTGCTCGAATTCTGCATCAGTTATCACCAATGGGCGGCCGAAACCGATCCTAACCGATTTCATGTTAATGCACTGAGCAAACAAAGACAACCAGGGAGCATCTGAGGGAATGTATGACATTGTGTGCAACTCAGGTGCAGCGGACAATGCAACAGAAAAACTGGTCATGATTTCTGGCCGTAACTGTGGGGACTGGAACAAGGCTTCAGCGACTGCTCTGCCATCTTCAAGACGTGCCACACTCTTGAGACTTGTGAACTGAATGCCTGAAAGGGAGGAAGCATCGGGGATTTGTTGCAGGAAATGAAGGAAAGAAGAAGGTTCTGGAGCAAGATAATGGAACCTGCAAAGTTTGCTGAACGCCCCTCGTGGGAGAGGCCCAGTAAACGTATCCGAGACGGCTTGAAACTCTTGTAAGTTCGGGAAAGCGGCCAGCCTATGGAGTAGCCCCTTCTGAAGGGTCAATGCGGGACTGATAAATTCACACCCAGTTATAACTTCGAGAAGACCCGACGTCTCCACCCATTCCAGCGAAAGTTCCGCGTTGCAGCGTTTGAGTCGGATATTGCGCAATGCGCAGAGGCCGAGGATTCTATGGGTAAGGGTCTGATCAAAGCCAGATACTGCTAGCCTGAGAAGACTGGGAGCAAGCAATGATGAGAGGGAAAGCAGAATTTCCTCAACGGGTAGAGCTTTCGAGTTAATCCACCCAATCAATCTGAGGGATTGGAGTTGGGGGAGTAGATACATTGACCCCATCTTGTGATTCAGGAGTTTGAGTGTCTCAAAATGAGAAACCTGAGTCACTGCGTACTTCGGTGGACTGATGTTGAAGTATAAGGTGACATGTCGAACCCTCCGGGTAAAGGTAGTAAAACGTGGCGATAATTCCACAGGTGAAGGAGAGTCCTGAGTTCCACAATCATCAAAATAGGCCGCCTCCAGTTGTACTTCACTGACTCACCGCTGTGCCAGGCATATTTATTGTGAACACATGAAAAATAGGATAAATATCGTGAATGCATTTGCATAAGATTTGCATCACGGGCTCGTAGAAACCTTTGCAAGTTTTGGCAAGGGCGGAAAGGGAAGGACGATAGTTATGGCTGAACCGGACAGTGGCATTCTTGTCTTGCTTCGTGTCGAGATACTCGAGTTGCTCACAGATCAGAGAGATGATATCATAAACCTTTAGAGCCCGATGCATGATTATGGTTGTGGCCAAGTTGAAAAAACCTTTGTCTGCCACAACATGCACCCGTCTCGGATGGATACCCATCGGGCTCTGAGAGTGCGTTGGGCAAGCCAGGTGTCATCGATACCCAACACCGCTGAATGTAATTTAGACGCACCGACCAGCAATCTTTCTCCCCGCAATACCTCCAGAGTGACTGTCTAACGCTGTCCAGTCGAAGTCCTCGACAGGGTATTCGCACGGCTTGCATTTATATCACCAAGAAACGCCCCAGCTGCCTTCACTCCATTGATGGGTAGTCAGTTTTCATTTCCAGGCAGTCGCCGACTGCTTGTTAACAGCAGGTACAGGAGTCACCTTGGCACCACTTCTGAACGAAGCACTCAAATATGGCGAGTACGCTACTTCTTTTCTCGCCATCGAGCATCTAGCCTTGGAGGTTTCGCATCCCGCACTAACTACCGACGGGGTAACGCCGGGGCGTAAGTAGAGCGTTTAGCACTCTTTATTAATTCCACCGCTGCTCCGTCGCTTCGAGCTCTGGTGCTCTTCGGCACCAATGCGGATTATTATCAACCCAAGAGAGTCGATAGTCAGTGGACCAGTTTCGGTAAAGTTTCCTTTATTACGCGATGGTCTCGTCGCTCTGGAGCAGAGAGTGCTCGTACTCGATTTTGCCAATGAGCACGGTCGATAAACGAGCAAGTTTGTCAATGAAGGTATCCCAACCTCAGGAGGCTCTACGTACCAGAAGATCACGCTACCGGTAGCTTGCTCCCATTTGCGCTCCAGTCGCGAGATGAGTACAACGCCAGGGTACACGGCGAGAAGGCGGTAGTGTAACGTTGAGTCTGCAACCGGATTAGTTCACATGCAGTCAATCGAGCGTGGAACGGTATAGATTAAACTTTTGATTGGATAGCCAGATGATACGCGCGGGTCACGCTGGTCGCCAGTCAGCCATGCTATTTTCTCCCAATGGCCATGTGTATGATGTTTCCATTGGCAGGACGCTGATGACGAGGTTAGGTTCGATCTTGAGTAACAAGTCTTGTGTGCTTCGACAAGAGAGTTGGCTGTCCAGAAAAGATTATCACGGTGGACGGAAGCACGGAACGGCGTATAGAAAGGAGATATCTTTGCTACATGCGGGTAAAACCAGGGGAAACAAAGGGAAGGTGGGTGTGATATACTGAGTTTAAGGAATGAGCGATTGCACGAGGTGTATACCTGTATATCGGAAGAGGCGGGAGAAGGAAGCACAGAAGTTGGGTTGCGGAAGTCGGAGAGTAGAGTCATGGTGAACGAAAGAGAGGGAGAGGGCACAGGTATATGTTATTCAGGGGTGAGGATGGAGATTTTCCGAAATGGGACGGACAAGTAAAAGAGATGAAGCAGAGGACCGAGCCGGTGAAGAACAAGGTGAAAGGACTTGTCATAAGTAGTAAGACAACCGAATAAACACGTCGTGGTATTTTGACACGGTGAAATCTCCGAATTCCGATTGGGTATGGTGCGTGGTTTCAAGTAGCCGACTGATTGCCAAATGACCAACAGGTGCAGTGCTGGCATGAAGCGAAACGGGGCGAGAAGTGAAACCTAACCAATACACTCTCCAACCATTGTCCTCCAACCTCGAGTGAGAACCAAAATAAAGGAGTGGGTGAAGGAGATATATAGATGTACAGATATGCAGGTGGTTTGTTGCTGGTTGCAGTGTTGTTTGTCGCCAGGACGAGACAGGGCACGTGACGGACGATGGTACGAAGAGGGGTTACTTGCGTGACAATATTTGCGAGTCGTAAGTAATTCATGAGATGCACAGAGAGGGCGAGAGAGTGGTGGGGTGTTATTTGCGGATGTCGCAGGCATATGGTACCAAGGTAGTGGCTGAACTGAATATTTGATCAAAGGATTCCGGAGTCTCGCAACGCGTTTTGTAGGATCGTCTCCTTGACCGCGGCGAACACCAGCCGGACGTTGCCAGTGTCAGTCGCTTGAGTCAGGCTGGTGTCTTGGTCAGTATGCGAGGTATGAGAAAACGAAAATAGCCTTACTGAGGGTAGATGCTCAACTTCGCGCGGTTCACCTGCATAAATCTCCATAGGATGTACTTGGCCGCCTTGTTGACATCCGGACCGCCCGCATAATCCGGGAAATATTTCTCCAAGGGCACCTTTGGGAGCTTCACTTTGAAGACATCGATTTTATTGAGGAAGAGGATGATGGAGGTCCGCGTGAACCAGCGGGAATTGATCACCGACTCGAATAACACTAAAGACTCCAACATTCGATTCTATGTAGAGTGGACCTGAGCCCTGTGCACGGCATCTAGTGGTACGTATAACCCGTACCTGTCCGCTGGCCTCGAGTAAGACCTGATCATATTCGCTCAGGGCAACGCAGAAAATGATCGAAGTAACCGCTTCAAAGCAATGTATCCACTGTGTGAGATGTATTAGACAATGGACGTCAGCTGCTGTCACTTCTCGAAAATAGGGACACTGGGCGCACCTTCTTACGTTCACTCCGTTGTCCGCCGACGTCGAACATATGAATAGAGAGCTGTCCCATATTGAACCTAGATGGTGGGGTATTAGCGGTTGTTGGCTAGGAAGACGGTCGGTGTGTACCTGGTTTCGGCGATGCCAGTGCTCTTAGCACGTGCTCGAAGGACATCATGCTCATTCGGGAGGTAATCCGGTGCGCCTATTCGCAGCACTTCGCTGAAGAAACTGTCCGGGACAGATAAGCACAGAAGCGCTGCAGGTGATAGGGTCCCCCGAAGACGTACTAAGACGCTGAGTCCATGAGGTAGAAGTCGGAGGAGTGGTCCATGAGCTTTGGGATGATGGGATCCGCCCACAATGCGTGTATTGCTTGTGCAATCTCGGGGTCTAGGAAGACCTTCGACATAGCGCCGGGTGTCCCGCTTTGGGAATAGGCAGGATCTCGATCCCGACGGTCCGGTGCTCTACTCGGAGGCGTAGAAGTGAGAGAAGGGCCCAGGAGAGCGCCACTGGCAGCTTGGGGAGCCCCGAGGAGGGCGTCGACGCGGTAGTCCATGATTTTCTCTGCGTTGAGGCGATTCTCTGGAAGGACTGGATCGACAGCAAGCTTCCTCATAGCCAAGACGATGTCCTGTGCCGAGTCGACGAGATTACGGAAGATTGTGGGTCTGAACGACCTTAGTTCCGGTTCGGTGTAGCCGTTCTGATGGATAATCTTCATCTGCTTAACGATAGTGCTCTTTCCGGATTCACCAGAGCCTGAGGGGGGGCATGAGCAGGAGAAGGCAGCGGGAACAGCGAACCTCGGGGAATTGGATACTGACCGAGGAGAAGGATTTTACACTCTTTTCTGAACTTTCTCGAGTCTTCTTCAATCTGTCTGTCTATCTCTGCAGACCGTTCTTGGGCGGCCTTGTCGGGAACAGACATGCATGAGCCCATCGTTTCGGAGGGGAAGTCGTCAGTGGTCTGTTGGTCGTCGAGGGTCGTAGAGGCTGAGTGCGACGACGACGGTGTCGACGACTACACAACGAGGGGTGTGGTGTTGTAGGTGATGTCGGGGAGGAAGAGAAGAATGAGGGCGAACGAGTGAGGTTAACAAAAGGACAAGAGAACAAAGCGAAGCGCCGCGTTTGAATCCTTTGAATCGTCCAATTCAGTCGACACAACCAAAAATTGCCCCAGACTTACGCGAGTCCCAATGGACATTCCATTCGAACCTCACTTGGACTCGGGCCATCCCGATGCCGCTGACGACAGTGATCAGCTCGAGCCCGACGATGGCTCCGGGACGCCCCTCGATAAGAGCATCGACAAGATTGGAATGGGTATATAACTACCTTGTTAATACACTGTTGCACCCTTGAGTTGTCTGACCTCGAGCTAAGGTTCCTACCAATGGGCCCTCCTCGCCCTCTGCGGCTTTGGTACGTCATCTCCCCTAATGCTCTGAAACATCTTCACCAGTCTTCATTCAGGTTGGGCAGCCGATAACGTGCGTGACCCCTTCGAGCGACCTCCATGCCCTTAACACCTTCCAGATGTGGCTCCAAGCAATTGCCATTATCCTCCCACGCATCCAGGATCAATATGGAGTGTCTAATAATGTGATTGGCGCCCTCTCTTCGTCAACATTTGCTGGAATGTTTTTGGGCGCGTTTGTTTGGGGTACCTGTACGCATTTAGAAACCTACTCTCGTCCTCTCCTCTCCTCTCACCTCCATAACCTTATTCCACATGCCTACCAATGGCTGTTTCTATCCTTATCTGCAGGCTCCGACGTCTTAGGGAGGGCGATGGCGTTCAACCTCACCTTAATACTCACATCACTTATTGGGGCGGCTGCAACATTTGCACAGTCCTATGTCCAGCTATGCATCGTTATGTTCTTCCTCGGGACAGCAGTTGGGGTGCGTGTCCACCCCACCCAGCTTGCATCTCCATTTAATGGCTTACTCCGTGTCCTTGACCGTGGCAACAGGGGAGCATGCCTACTGACCAGACACTGGCATTGGAGACCCTGCCACGATCGAACCGCCATCTACTGACCTCGCTTTCGATATTCTTCTCGTTTGGATCAGTCATCGCCGCCGTCGCAGCCATCCGCATTATCCCTTCGCGATCATGCAGCCCTCCAGCGGCCACTCAATCTACATTGCTCAGTAATCTCCTCGAGTGCGACGTACAGAAGGACAACAGTGGCTGGAAAGTCCTCCTCTTCGTTCTTGCTATCATAGTACGTCCATTGTACATAGTACTGACCAATACATCCCCATTATCGCTTTCATTCTCTCCCTACCCTCCCCATTCAAGCATTTATGACCTCCTCAGACACTGGTCATGTTCGTCTGCCGCATCGTCCTCTTCCGACTGTACGAATCCCCGCGGTGGCTCGTACACGCAGGCCGGAAAGAAGACGCCGTGGTGGCTCTCTCGCACATCGCTAAATACAATGGGCAAGAATTCGACTTTTCCATTGAAGATGTGCACGACGAGGGCGAAATTGAGACCACCCTCCGACGAGAAGTCACGGCAACCCGCCACTCGATGGAACGACCGCTCCTCCCCAACCCCGCCACGCAGGATGGAACCCCGGATACAAATTCGACCTTGTCGCAGTACTTTTCCTCGCACCACCGCCACCACCGCTCGCACTCGCGCGCTCACCAGAGCACATCAGCCTACTCGCGCTACTCGACGCATAGCATGCATGGAAACCACTCCCATATCCCGTATAAAGTGGCCACGTACCTCCCGAGCTGGCTTCAGCGGCCCCTAGGGCAATGGCTAAACCGATTCGAGCAGCTCATCACGGAGGAGTGGCGTGAGCGCGTATGGCTCATTTGGGGCGTATGGTGCACGATGAGTCTTGCGTATACCATGTTCAATGTCTACCTTCCGACTTTGTTGGAGGTGCGTTCCAAAAGGGCGATCGGGAGCGGAGGTGGCGAGGATGAAGCAGGTTCAGGCAATGCAAATCACGTGGACGCGCTGTGGGGAATTGTCCTCTATACTCTTGGTGGCTGCCCCGGTGCTCTGGTGTGTCTTTGACTCTTCCACTTGCAGGCGGCCACCGGCGCTAACGAGTACTGTGCGGAAGCTTGGAGCGTATTTGATCGATACAAAGACTCAGCGTGTGCCATTGAGAAAGACGTGCTCCCTGGCCCTGGTCACGCTCTCTACCGCGCTTTGCTGTTTTACGTTTGTCATGGTCGATGGGACGTTTGCAGTCATGGTATCTACTATAGGGGTTTCGTTAACTTCTACGGTATGTCCTTCCTTGGAATTCCAATCGGGTTGCTCATACTTGACGGGTGGCCGCATAGGCTATGTGGGCGATATTATATGGGTCAGTTGATAGACTCCAAGCATCGGGAAAGGGTGACTAATATGGCATTCTTAGGATGACCCCCGAACTTTTCGCAACAGAAGGTAAGACATAGTCAGTCACCTACGCCAACTTCACGCCTAACATACCAATAGTTCGAGGAACAGCTTGCGGGAGCGCATCCGCTCTCTCTCGGATGTACGTCCCCTCCTCTTGCCATTTTTTCTCATCAATAACCCCCTGTCCTTACTTATAGCGGCGGAATTACGGCTCCACTCATAGGCGGCCCCCTTGTTGCATTGAACCCAACACTCATAGTCATCACAAGCGTTGCAATATTCCTGGTCTCTGCCATCCTATTGTTCCTCCTGGACCGAGCGCTCGTCCGGGCTGCTTCTACTGCGGAAGGAGATGCGGGAGAGGAAGGGACGCTCAGGGCTTATACTCCCATAAGGGTGGAGGATGACTAAACCAGGTGGAGGATGATCTGGCCCTAGGAAATTTTAGAGGCGTAAAAGGGTGACGGAGACTGCCAGTGCGGCGCTCCTTTTTGGCAGGATTTAGTAGCCTAGTTTCTTAAATGGCAGCTCGGATGGACCGTCATGGGCATGAAGGGTCTGTGTATAATCCTTATTGTTTTGTAATTCTGGTTACTTTGCAAATGTCCAGGATCAGCTGTTCGGCGCCGCCAGAAGAGAAGCTGGACGGTTCCTCACACCGACTCTACGGTAGTGGATCAGCATTTTCTCTTGTATTAATGTCTCTCGTCTAATTTCATAGACCTAATATGTCCGTCGGTGGCGGCAGTCGTCCTACCATAGCTAGATATAGTAAATTTACCACGAGGAACTCGTTGTGCAATTTCGGTACGTGCCATTTTGGACTAACCCGTTGAGATAGAGTACAGAGCATTTGTCCAGTTGGGACATAGCGACTGAGGACAAAATATTAATGAGAACTGGAGCAAGGGAAATAGGAAGTGGCTCGTCGCTGTTCCGAATGCCTGAACTGTCAAAGTGTACGACTCAAATACTTTTTCGAAAGACTGCAGGAGGCACACTTGCATGGGCATCCTTGAAACCAGGACTTTCGAGTCTTCCAACTCGGCTCACAGTCGTGGGGAATCTGTGTAGCGACACCGATTCAAATTACAATGTTTGATGAGAAGGAAATCGTCGAACTGCCGCAAATGTGCGGACCATGGTAGGTTTTCTCAACTCCCTAACAACGTAATAAGCAGATAACTCAGATCAGCGGAAGGAGCTTGTGTTCCTTACCTGGTATAACCTCTGACCTAATACTAAGGTGTGACAATTCTCCCAGCCTAGTTACTAATAGACATTGTAATCATGCCTATATACACCATGAATACGGTACTCCGGGGCGGAGTAAGCACTCGCTCCACCGAGCATTCCAAATCGAAATACAGGGAGGTTAAGATGACCCAATGAGGGAACACAACAAGGGAACAAGTTATCATTCCGATTCTGTCTGCATTAGCAATCACTCAGATCGAACGGGAGTTCAAGAACCAGGTAAGCGAACCGGGTACCATTGGGACCAGTGCGTTTCCCCAACGCGCTCTAGGCGCACTAGGGCTCGCTCCAAAAGCGACATAACGCAGCTGATCATCGTCTTGAGAGATGGAGGCACGCGAGGGCGTGCCCCGAGCCTCTAATGTGTCGGTATGATTCGGCGGAGCGAGAATCAGGGACAGCGGAGATAAATTACGGAAAATTATACAGAAGATGGAATACGAGCCAGAGTCATCTCTCAACTCGAACTCCGGCATATTGTGAGCGGAGATTGACTGGAAATGCCCCTGGATGAAGACGGTGCCTGGAGCCCATATCGACTGCATACAGGGCACAGAACTTCACGCAAAAATGAGAACGAAACAGATATCACACAAGACATAATTATATTAAAAATGGAGCAAAACACGTACACCTCACAGTGAGTTTGATCATAAGTAACCTTTCTACCGCAAACTCTTCAATTGATGCCCCCGCCTTCAGTTGTAGGCTCCCATCCCTTCTTCCAGCACCCTGGTCCACCCTGGACGATATCCTTCCACGCGCCCAATACAAGTTTGGGACGGACAATGTCGGTCTTGGTGATGACCACAAAGCTCTCAGAAGAGCTTGAGATGGCCTTGACAAATGCATGATAGCTTTCAGTTTTCTTCTGGTACTTTGACCGTGATTGGTACGATCGGCAACGACCAGCCCAAATGTTCTTCTGGTATGGAAGAGCGTCTATGATGATGGTTTCAATACGGAGATTCGGCGAGGATGGAAAATAGGACTTCTGTCCTTCTCTAATTTCTCTAAGCAAATGGAGACGAAGTTCGCGTAATGTGCGTAATGTGAGAACACCGTCATTAATGCACCCTCTATGGGTATAAAGAGACGTGAGTCGGGGAAAGCGACAACCACCATTTGGTATCTCTGTGCGGTGAAGGCTCATGATATCCTGTTCGAGAAGGACAAGCCATTGAAGCTTTGGGAAGCGAACTGAGGATTTCACTCTCTTGATGAGATACTGGCCGTCGACCTCAGTAGTCGTATACTGGTAGCCAAACCTGAATATAGTGAGAGAGCGGAGGCTCGGGGCTGCGGTCGAAATGATGAATGGAATGATGGATTCTGCTGCCCTCTGATCTTCACTTTCGGTTTGCCGACGGCGACGGCAACCTCGCGTGGGTTGGTAGTTCCCAGAGGCTGCCATGTGTTCGATTGGCAGCAGCGCGCGACCATATGCACCTGCATTGGTCAACTGGGTGAGGTACGCCGCAAAGAGGTTGACTCTTTCTGCAGATTCGAGACAAACGACGCGGATGAGGTAGCGCCTTGCAATGACGCAGAAGCGCCGGCACGTAAGGAGAGTGGGCAACAGGGTGGTTGGCGCCTTGTCCGGCGATTGAAAGAGTAAGAGTTGGAAGATCATATCGAGAACTTCGTCTGGACAATGTTGGAGAGACATGGTGGGAGTCGAGGACATATGATCTTTGTACATCACTGAGAAAAGCCTATGTGGTGAATTTCACCACAGGAAAACACCACAAATAACACCACATGTCATGGTGGTGAAAATCACCTGAAGTTGTGGTGTTTTTTACTAAGAAGTAGTGGTGTTTTTTGTGGTGTTTTTTACTAACAATTTTGACTGATTTGTGGTTTTTTTGTGGTGGTACTTGTGGTGAATTTCAACAACTTGTGGTGATTTATGTAGTGATTTATGTAGCAATATTCATAATGAATCTACACACAAAACACCTCAAATATCAGGCGATTTTCACCACATTTATGTACAAATAAGCACCACAGTCATAGCACCAACAGATGACCCCAGCCTTTGGCTCAGGAACGCTGAAGTTCACCACCACGGTGGATGGGAAGCAGACGAAGGGAGAACTGAAGGACATCTACTACTTACCAGACATCCATACCCGTCTACTCTCCTATGAATGGCTTCACGCTCCACAACCAGAAGGGGAATCTAGTCGTCAAAGTACCAATGAGCAACAACACCTGTACAGTAATGTTGCGAATGACTTACTGCAATCGTGGCTTGCTTGTGCGTGAAGTCTCCGACAACTTGCTGCACAAGCGTTTGGTGCTCAAGTGCAAGTGTCCTGATATAGCTGTTAGCACTGGAGAAAATAAGGAACCGGTTATCCTGTTCAATTGGTACTGGAGGATCAGGCATTGTAGCATGAAGACAATTGTAGACATGGCGAAGGGAGCAGTCACCAGGATGGTACTGGAAGACATACCTAGGGATATTCCCAGTATGGATACCTGTCCTTCTTGCATGTTGATGAAGTTGTGGCACTTTCCCTACAAAGACAGGAGAACATGTGTGACAGAACCACTCGAGTTGATCCATGAGACCTAGTCAGTCCAATGCCTGTCAAATCAGTCAGCAAGTACAAGTATGGCTTCGTACTGATGGACGACTACTCACAAGCGAATTGGGTGCTCCTGTTGAAGGCAAAATTGGATGTGTCAATCGAATTCAAGAAATAGGTCAATCTGATGGAGAATGGCACTGAGTAAAGGGTCAGAATGGTGATGTTCGACAATGCAAAGGAATTCGTAGCCGGACAGATGAAGGAGCTTTGCGACAAGCGCGGCATCCGGTTCATCTTGTCAGTACCATACTCACCTTCATTGAATGGCATTGCAGAGTGAATTGTCGGCATTGTGACCAATGGTACGTGAGCAATGCTGTGTGATTCCGGTCTCCTTCTGGGGCGGTCGCACCCCAACGATGAATGAGGGGAGGACCCATATGAGCTTTTCTACAAGAGGAAGCCAGATGTAGAACATATACGTACCTTTGGGTGTGTGGTGAAGGCCGTCCTGCCAGGCAGTGATGGGTTACTTGCTGGGTTAAAAGTATGACAGCTGTAATTCCGGAGAGACAAATCTATGCATGCTTTCACACGGGGTCACCTTCGTTTCGAGTAGCCGGCACAAAGGTAGTGCTCTTAAAGTCGACCACAGCTCTCTGGCTCAGCTTATCACTCACGATTAGGACAAAGCACTACGACTCGAGCCTCACTCCCGGCTACTGCCCCAAATGGAAACACCTCCCACCCACACAGTGCGCCTACTTCCCTCTCCCGCGCTCTACCAACTAATCTGGACAACCAGATTACGAACTCTGATATAGGCACCATTGCAGCGACCTATAGGACTTGCGCGGTCGTCTACAAACCCCCCCATCCTCAACATTTACCACGTAAACCCGAGAGAGAACACACTCGCCTTCAAATTAACAATTCTCAGTCTCGTATCCTGTCGATAGAGAGAAGGTTGGAAGACGCGCGGACTCTCATAAGACAGCCTCGAGTCTGAACGCGAGGACCTTGAGCGGGTCGTTGTCCGCCAGCCTTACATTTTTCTATGGAATCTGACTAGACGACTAAAGGAATCCAGTAGCAAACAATCGGTCGTTCATTGCTCCCATCCGCCGCCTCTCGAAATTCTCGGCAATCTGTTCCTGGCCCACATTGACACAGGTGGCTCGTCCTGGGAACTCACTCCTGTCGGCAAACTCGGTGTAACTCTGTTATCAACACGCCTCGACTATGAAGCCGGATCCACGTTACCCTGCAGCCGTTTCTTATCCCTCCCGACTGGTCCAACGCGCGCAGGTCCAATAACGGAGAGTTCTGCGATGCCCCTAAAAAGCTGGAACGAGCTCTTTGCCGTGCTGGAGCCACTCCACTCGACCTTGTCATAGAGCCTCGGGAAACCGACAGTAGGCTGTTCCCGCTGTGGAATATAATCATCGACGCGCCCCAGAAGACCCTTGAAGATCTTCTCAAGTTGATATCAGGGGATAGGATTGTGCAGTGGAAATCGGTTCTGCTTTTGGCCCCCTCGGATTTACCGCCGGGGTATCTCGAAGACAACGTGCAGCTGTTGGAGTCGTTCAAAATGAGGGGGGGTGAGGTCCGGCGAATCGTGTAAGAAGCCCCTGTACTCTATCGACCAGACTTTCATGAGCCTCCAGATGCTCAGGTTCACTGGGGTCTCCTGATGGGCTCTATGGAAAGATCATGGTGGAACCGTCTGACAGAACTCTCGCCAAAATCTTGTGTGTTTGCTTCGCCAGTGTGTCAAACTGGTGAAACTCACGCGGGATCTGTCCTTTTCCACCAAATCCGCCGCCATCACTGAAATCAACATGCCCACGCTGCGCGGGTTGATCCTGTCATCCTGCAACATGGCAAGTCTATCAGGTTTCCTCTTGCCGCAGCTGGGGACGCTGGTACTTCGTCATTGTTCCAATAGTCCGACAGGAGCACGCATGCCCGGGCCGGCGAAACTCACCAACCTCCGCAAGCTCACCCTCGAATCGACCGAAAATAACACATTCAGACATATAGCTCACCCAAAGCTTGAGGAGCTAGAACTCCGTTTCTCTCGTGTTCCATACAAAAAGCAAGTCAGCGCCGCGTTTAAATCGTTTACACCTCAAGTAACAACACTCCACGCTCTGTGAATCAATGCACTCGTGCCAGACGCAAGTCTCAAGACGATGCTCGAAACGTCTCCTAATCTCACTCACTTGAGGGCTGATCGGCGCTCTGGACGACCGGAAGATTCTCGGTGCATTGGCAACGAAGGAACGGAGGAGGTAGCTCTGTCCAGCCCTCAATACGTTAGATGTCGTGTATATTCTCTCCACGAAGAAGGAAGAGAGCCTTCGGCTTGCACTTGATGCTGTGATCGCCGCCCGCATGCAAGAAAAGTCGCTAGGGAGCGTTTGGCATAACAGGTGTGGAAACCTGGTGGAGCCGGATGAGACCAAACGGACGAGCGGCTGAGCAAATTCGCCCCTCCGACTGTGGGCTCTTCACTTACCGTACCTATGACGTCGCTTTTACCGCACTGGTACCCGGAAATCGATTACGACTATGATGGCTATGCCAGATCCGTGAGCGACGACGAGTTTGACTTGGTGTCTTGAACTATATGTTCTAGCACATCACTCTGAAGACGGACGCACTTGTCTTATTCGTGAACCTTCTTTACCCGCCCAGTGGCGTAGTTCATACTAGTTTTTTTAAATTTCACTTGTACAAATTCTGCGCCTCGACTAAGGGTTTTTACCATTTCCCCGAGCACACTTTCGGCGATGTCCACGGCAACGTCGACCCGCTGGACATTGAGACTGGGCACGAGACGGACGGCGTCCCTGCCGGCCGTGAGGAGCAGGTAATAGAGGTAGGCGGCGTTGGCGACCGTGGCGGGCAGCGCGGTGTCCTGGGAGGGGATGCCCCGTATGACGCCGACATAATTATGAATACACCAAAACAGCGTACACCTCACAGTGAGTTTGATCACGAGTAGTCTTTCTACCTCAAACTCTTCAATCCTTGTCTCCGTTTTCAGTTGTAGGCCCCCATCCCTTCTTCCAGTACCCTAATCCACCCTGGACAATATCCTTCCACGCGCCCAATACAGGTTTGGGAAGGGCATGAATGGCCCCGCCTACAACCACAGAGCTTTCAGAAGAGTTCGAGTTGGCTTTGACATATTCATGACAGCGTTCAATCCCCTCCTGGTACTTTGTCCGTGTTTGGTGCAATCGGGTCCGACCACTTTCGAAGAAACTCTGGTAAGGAGGAGCGTCTATGATGATGGTTTCAATACGGCGATTTGGCAGGGATGGAAGAAGAAAAATACAATAAACAATCGGGATGTTACGCCGGGGGAGACTACTGGATTACTAGAAGAACTAATAAGAGACTTAGTCAGGAAAAGCTGGAACGCGACGCGATTTATGGAAGGAAGACAAAAGCTGAAACAACGAGCCATCAAGGTCCTATGGGCTGAGGGGCGACTTACCGATTTCGATCCGAAGGAAGGGCCTTCAGTCGATTTCACATAAGAGGGATGTGGCCGGGCACCACCGGCATGGGAGGGTTTTAGTGGGTAGGTCGGGCGGCAGACTGTCCAACGGGCATAATGGCCCATCGGCAAGCCGTACCGGAGTCCCACACACGGCGCACGAGCGCTACGGTGCATGACGCATTTCCCCCCCTTCCCCTACCCAAAAAAAAAAAAAGGGATGGAAGAAGAAAGAAATCCGGTTCCAGCATGTCGAGACGAAATTCGCGGAATGTGTGCAACGCTAGAACATCGTCATGAATCCACCATCTATGGGTATAAAGCGACGTGAGTCGGGGAAAGCGATAACCAGCATTTGATATCACTTCGCGGTATATCCTGATGATATACTGATCGAGGAGGACAAGCCATTGGAGCTTTGGAAAGCGAACTGAGGATTCCACGAAGTTGTCGACATACCGGCCATTGGCCCTGCGCGTTTCCTGGGAATCAAACCCGAATACAGTGAGAGAGCGGAGGCTCGGAGCTGCGACCGAAATGATAAATGGAAGGATGGATTCTGCTGCCCTCTGAGCCTCACTTTCGTTTTGCCGAGGGCGACCTTGCGTGGGTTGGTAGTTCCCAAAGGCCGCCATGTGTTCGATTGGTAGCAGCGCGCTACCGTATGCACCTGCATTGGTCAACTGGGTGAGGTAAGCTGCAAAGAGGTTGACTCTTTCTGCAGATTCGAGACAAACGACGCGGACGAGGTAGCGCTTTGCGATAGCACAGAAGCGCCGGCATGTAAGCAGAGTGGGCAACAGGGTGATGTCCGGCGATTGAAAGGGTAAGAGTTGGAAGATCATATCGAGAACTTCGTCTGGACAATGTTGGATAGACATGGTGGGAGTCGAGGACATATTATCTTTGTCCATTCGCCACCGAACACAAGGAGTCTATCGCAGTCTTCGAATTTGTTCACTGTTGAAATTTCCGCTTGGTCGCTAACTTGGATGAAAATGAGCGTGCTTGTTAGGGCCCGATACAGTTACAAACACGTAAGGATACAATATCTGATATACCCCAGAACATCCAATCTGAGTGTTCGGATATCAAATTCCAAAATCGGACATTCACATGTTTGAAGCTTATTGGTAAACCTCTATGGCCTAGAACCTCTCTGACACCTCTCTGACACTTGAACCAAAGTGACTACACGGGGTCACCCCAGTGGCCGGTAGTGCTCTTAGAGCCAACCACATCTCTCTGGCTCAGCTTATCACTCACGACTAAGACAAATATGTGGTCTAGTCTGCAGTGAACTCTTTGACACCACGACTCGAGAATGGAAACACCTCCCACCTGTATAGTCCACTTTACACTTCACTCTCCCGCTTTCTACCAAGTAATCCGGACAACCAGATTACGAACCATGATATAGGCACCATCGA
>Ga0307513_10003590_pt1 | contig 20973 bp, 19 predicted proteins | sample 15_EM_MG_FD_202174 | JGI IMG/M metagenome (GOLD analysis project Ga0307513, IMG submission 202174) | Populus trichocarpa ectomycorrhiza microbial communities from riparian zone in the Pacific Northwest, United States - 15_EM | ecosystem: Host-associated > Plants > Roots > Unclassified | place...
GAGGTGTTTTCGAAACGGTGGACAGATGCGCCGGCGTCTAAGAGAGGTTTCCAATACGTGTTATTAAGACATTCCTCGCGTTTTATCCCATCTTCTCTTTGGTAAATTTGGTTCCACATCGTTGTTACGAGGGCTACCTTCTTCTTGTCGGGACAAAGGTCGCACATTCTCCGTAAACTGCGCTTGGATGTCGCGCCCATGCGATTCAAATTGATTTTGTGCAAGTATACCGTTCCCGCCAATATAAGATTTCTGTCGGATGTCATTCTCCATTTTCTCTGGAAGGTTTATTGAAACACATACGGATTCAAATTTCGAATCCAGTCGATGATCACACCTGGACCTTCCTTGTCCGACTTCAACGTATCGTCGAACCCAGGAGTGTCGACGAAGATGAGCCTGTCGCCATATACCTCATGGTTCTTCAGGCGGATCGCCGACACCTTTTTAGTGGATGAAGCAAGACTACTTCCCACCCGTTGTCCGGTTTGGTCAAGCAGCGTGTCGATGATCTTTCACAAAATATCTCAGCCATGGGCTACGCACGTAGGGATTCATCTCGCTTACATGACTCTTTCCGGACCCTGTCTGTCCTATGAACCTGGAAAAATCGGACGTTGTAGTCTCAACCATTTCTTAAAAATCATCAAGAGCAGACGTACACGATCACAAAGTCGTCGCTGTTGAGCTTGTTGGGGTTCACTATTTCTGTGGCGTAAACCATTGGCAGTTCGTTGTCGTATGGAGGGATCCTTCAAGTTGAACAAAGGGAGGAGAATACCCTTTCTTGTCGAATATAATTATATAACCGTTGCCACGACATGTATGCAAGGACACCACCATGTCGATCTCGATTACCCAGGTTTGACATAATCTGGGTTGCCATCCATTCGCCAGTTTCCAAAGTGTTGGTAAAGTGGGAATCGATGATATTTGAAAGGCCCAATCTCCGTTCTTTAACATTGCGATCCAGAATAACGAAGGATCGTGAGAGCTGATATTGGGAAGGTGGAAACCTGGGAGACAGTGGACGTTTAATTCCCGATTTGAGGTTGAAATTTGCAAGAACGGTAGATGGCAAAAGAGGAAATTAACGCACCACCCTGTCATCGGCACCTTCATTTGAGCTGGCTCACGGACAGCTTCCTCTATCAGTTGGCCGCCTCATTGCACTCTCTGGCGTTGTCAGTGGAAATTCGGCTTGCTCCGTCTTCGTCGGTTTGTGCATTGGAACATCGTAACTAAATTAACTTGGTTTACATATGTATCAAACTCCGATTGAACCGCACTCAGGTTTCAAGGACCCCGGGAACTCAACGCCTAAGTTGAAATGACACAGTGAAGAATCGTGATAGCCAAGTGATAACAAAAAAAGGCCTGTCGGTTCGAAAAGTCAGAATTGAACACGAGGTCCCAATAAGTACCTTCTGAATCATATTGTTAGTGATGTTCTCGAAACTTCATCCAAGCATTGGAAAACTTGATGTTGTGATATCAAAAGTAAGTGGAAATACTACATGGCGATCTAGAGAATTCGTCGCTGTATTTACTTAATGCACCGCCTAATTTGGCGAGGATGCGGTGCGCTAGTGAAATCCTGTAAGTCTGAGCATCCATCATACATTCAGTGCCTCACCATTAATTTATTTCTAGGCGTTTGCTAGCGGAAGCCATGTAAGTCCCACGCCTCGACGTCAATTGTCGAAAAGCTAACCTGTATCCCAAGCAGCTCCAGGATGAACATCACAATTTTCTTGGGCAGTGAAGCGGTCGCTTTCTCGAGCTCATACGCGGTCATGTCAAGGTCGTCTATTATTCGTTGTGCTTTCAAGCGCTGTGCTTGTTCTCCATTTATTTCCTCGTATTCTTGATTCATTTCCTCACAGTTCTTGAGATTTTGCCAATGTACGGCATTAACTGCAGCTGATACAGGTATAACGGAGGTGGCGCACCTTTTATGAGCTCGTCAGTTTCGATGTTACTGAGGACTACGGGTTCACCTTCGCACTCGGTCGTATCGACAAGGATGTCCTGGAGAAAGATGGTGTGTCCGAATTCGAGAGGTCGCCACAAGGCAGCGGCGCGTTCCAGCCTTGCGGCGAAAGTGAGGCCATCGACCAACCATCGACGTAGATCTTGATTGTATTGAAGCATCAATGTTCAACCGTTCTATAATTATGTCAATGTTAAGTTGGGTCTATTGACAACATCGATTGTCATGCCGGCAATAACAGAGCTGGAGGCAAGCGTGCATCTTCAAGCGCGACAAAAAATACAATATTATTCCAAGCGACTCATGCATAACTTCAAAAATACAACGATGCAAGGATACACGCATCTAATCCAAGATATCTAAGCAACAGCACCTAGTGGCACCGTCGAGAGCCAGTCATAAGTTTCGTGCGGTTCTTGAAGCTCCCAAATTCCCAGCTAAAGCAGTCCTAGAGGGGGTTGAGTTTAAGGGAACAACAAAGAAGAAGCAGGACACACTGTGCAAACACCATCGACACCCTCCGCCTCACTGGCTGGTCGAGCAAGTGGCACCTCCCTCATTGGCCTCTTGGTTTCACCACCACTGTCGCCACCTCCTGACCATTGTGACATCGCGAGAAGGTGCCCATAGGGATTGGCTATAAAATGGGACAAAAATTAAGTTATGAAGGGGTGAATGAGAGGCGGAAAACTTACGTCGGCATTGTTATAAACATGTATAATATGGTGCAAAGATGGCTGCGTTGCATTGGGTAAGTTAAAGGGTCCATAATTAGCATTATAAAGATGTAGAACAAAGTATGCGGAGCTTCCAATTATCGAGGAATCTGACAAACAATCTTGGCTGGTAGAATACGGGTCAGCACGTTTGTGAGTTCAAATGTACGAGAGCATATATACCATCAGGTTTGATACCGTGTGACTATGCTGATACTTAGTCCTGGACTTGGAAACGATTACACGTTGATAATCACCTGCGCTTCCCGAACGCTCCAGTTGTAATGGTATATCCTCTTCAGGCTCTTCTCTATCATCAAGCAGGTCGCCATCGTTGGATGGGGTATCGAATAATCGAATAATTCAAGAAGGGTGCCGGAGGGAGGTGTGGCAGTGGGTATCGTTGAAGACGGCGAGTCAGAAACGATGGGGCGTCTGTCTTCACTGCGAGCGGGGGGATAAAGAGCGTGGTAAGTAGGATAGAGGGGTTCGGGTCAAATAAGGAAAACAAAGGGACAAGATATGAGCCCTTGTCACCAACTACTCCAATGAATTCGGCAAGCAGAATCCCACGAACCAAAAACTCCCATGAAAATCATGATTAAAAAACTGTACATACCAATCGCTCGACCCCACCACGCAAATCCTTCGCATCGCAAAGGCGCATTGGCGTGTCATGTTCGTCCTTGGCAACGCTGGTTTTCGTCATAACAGATGCTACAATCGAGAAAAGAAGGAATAGGTGTGTCAGCGACGGGGAAAGGTAAGAAGGAAAGAACAAAGGAAAGTCGATAGAATTTGGCGATGTGATCAGCCCATAAACCAAATACACATACCATTCGAATCAATACCCAATATACTCTCCGTCCCCATCCAGAGGCGTCGAGGTGCGCGACGTTACACCTAAAAGCTTCGACTTGGGGGATAGCAAGCCCATATCAGATATCTGTTCAGCGAGAATAATTCTATCAATCCAAAAAACACAACAAAAAAACAAACTCACGGAAACATTGGATGCAAATCCATCCAACCCACCCAAGTCATACCCGCCATCACTCCCCTCATCCAAGGCCCTCCAGAGCTTCGTCGTACTGCATTTCTCCATCTCCCTCCCCATAAACAACCCCTTCTCTCGCACCTTGTACGAGTACCGACGATTGGGCAGGTATGCAATGATCGGGTGAAGAGCCCCCTCTCTCCCGTCAGTTGGAACTGGCGTTATGGTTCGAGGAGAATTGGCATTTTCGGAGTTTTGCAGGAGGTGTGGACGAAAATGAAGAGACCACACGTTGTGAGAGAGGGGGAGGTAGGAAGGGTGGGATGACGACTGGGTTGATGGTCATCATCGGACATGGGGCACCGAGAACATCGCGAAAATGGATCTCGGTCAGGCTCGTTGTTCGCGGCGTGCTGAGGTGGCGGGGGAGAGACGACAGTGTGTGGTTGTGCGAAGGTTGGTCCTGACAGTAGCCACGTTTAGGTACGGAGCAAGCCCCTTGCTCCGGGCCGCGGAGCGGGCACCTTCTGCGGAGCATGAAATGCGCACCATAAAAGGTTCTGTTTACAGAACAAAGCGACGCAGGAACCTATAGCTAAGCCACGTTGTCATCATCAAAGATCCGACAAACAGGCAGATAGCATTGGAAATTGAGATAACATGCTCTATGCCAACTAAACTAAAAATATGAGTCGACAAATGTGTCTTAATTGAATTTACTTACGTCCTCATAAATTTTAGGCACGATACTATAGGTACGAAGATGGCGAGGAGCAAGTCGGGGACGGAAGGTGCGGTGCAGATAAGATGGCAGATAACAACCCGATATGGATCGGTAGACTGCGATTGTCGTGCGTCGCTCAAACGAAGCTCTTGTTGTCTCCTCCCCTCGTCGAGATGGCTGATGATCGCCAAAAGACTACCAAAGAGCCCAAAGGGGTTTTCAATCGACTGAAGAAAGCTATACGACTTGGATCGCGGAGTGCGCCTCAAAGCCGCTCGAATTCGCCTTCACCCGCTGCTCCGCCAGTCGTTACCGCGCCTCTGTCCATTCTTTTGCCTCCACCAGTTACTCTGCCCCTACCTGCTTCTTCGCCTCCACCTGCTGCGTCATCTCCACCTGCTGCGTCATCTCCACCTGCTGCGTCATCTCCACCTGCTGCGTCATCTCCACCTGCTGCGTCGTCTCCACCTGCGTCATCTCCACCTGCTGCGTCATCTCCACCTGCTGCGTCATCTCCACCTGCTTCTTCATCTCCACCTGCTGCTTCATTTCCACCTGCTGACGAGCTTCCAGTTCCCCTGTCCCCAGCTGCTCCCACACCTGCTGTAACAATCGACCCAGAAGAAGCTGCGAAAATTCGAGCCAAATACACCTGCTTTCGCATTCTTGTTATCGGGAGGGCGAATGCTGGAAAAACAACCCTGCTAAAGCGCGTGTGTAACACGACTGAGGAGCCATCCATTTACGACAAGGGCAAAAACCTGGTGAGCTATCAGCTATCGTGATATCCCACTCTCATCATTTATTCATCAACAGCTCGAACCGACCTCGAAGGTGCTGGCTCGGTGGTTTCTCCACCTACCTTAGACTAGATGACTGATTTTGGCACTGTAGCGGGGGGACCATGATGTTCGTCGTTCATTCACCTTTAAGAGCAACCCAGGGTTCATCTTTCATGACTCTTCTGGATTCGAGGCTGGGGGCAAGGAGGAATTTGAGGCTGTGATGACTTTCATTCGAGAGAGCTCGAAGTCCAAGGATGTCGATAATCAAATTCATGTCATCTGGTATGTTTCTATCGTGTTCCTTGATGTGGTTCAAGTGACAATGCGCTTAGGTTCTGCTTCGATCCGGATGTATCACGCCCTTTGCTTCCATTAGAAGTGAAGTTCTTTAATGAGGATCGCACTTGGAATGGTAGGCTTATCCAAAATGTCTGAATGGTTGTCAGAAACTGACAAAATACAGTTCCGGTTGTGGCGATCTTCATGAAATTTGATGATCTCATCACACAAGTCTTTGACAGGAAAAAAGACAAAAAGGAGAATATGAAGAATGCTTTGGATACCTTAGAGAAGAAATTCAAGCAGCCGCTCAGCCGCTACAAATTCCACCCTCAAGCTTATGTGCGCTTTGAAGGTAGGTCAATTGTCATTCTGCAGTTGATCTTGGGACTGATGCCACATCTAGCTATCCACAAGGAAGAAGGTGATCATCAGGAACAGATCAGGGAACTAATTAAACAAACTGCTGCATCAATTGACAACCTTGCACTGAAGATGCTATTTGTCACTGTCCAACAGAATAACTTGCATGTTTGCATAGAACATGCAGTGAACAGGTACATTTCCCAGTCATCCACCCTTGCTGCCACTTATCAATCCCTGCAGTCATATCTTTGAGTCAGGCATTACAATGGTACTGTTCTCTGTAAATTCTGGGTATGTCACTACTGAAGAGAATAAAGGAGAGGTTGATTTACCAGGCTGCATCCTGGTTTGGGCACTGCTATTTGATGGTATGTAATTATGTTGAATGCACTTCCAACAGCCAAGACTGAAGTTAAGAAGAATCATGTGAGAATCTTTTTTTGTGTTAGCAATTGAACACTGTAATAATAGATTTTAGGATGTAAGTACCATGATCTTATCATAAGAAGCAACATTAATATATATATTTAGTATGTAGGTGTGATAATAAAAGCTTTGGAGAATTTGCTGATAGACAATTTCCAAGGGAAAAGAGGTAATGATTGTATCAATAGAAGGGCAATGTTTTTTTTGCTAACATTGCCTGCATGAAATCCTTTCCAGGGTGTGAGTCATATGCATCTCTTTTACTTGATTTCCAATGCTGATATTGCCTGCATGAAATTCTATCCAGGGAGTGAGTTATGTGTGACACTCCTCAGGTTAATTTCTATTGCTGACATTGGCTGCATGAAATCTCATCTAGGGAGTGAGTCATATATGGCTCTGGTTGATTTCCATTGCTGACATTGCCTGCATAAAATCCTATCCAGAGAGTGAGTCATGTGCAGTTCCTCTGGACTCTGGTTGATGTCCATGGCTGACATTCCCTGTATGAATTTCTATCCAGGCAGTGAGTTGTGTGTAGCTCCTCTGCTTGATATCCATTGCTGACATTGCTTGCATGAAATCCTATCTAGATTGTGAGTTCATGTGTGGCTTTTCTTCTTGATTTCCATTGCTGACATTATCTGGATGAAATCCTATCCAGAGTGTGAGTTATGTGCAGCTCTTCTGGTTGATTTCTATTGCTGACATTACTTGCATGAAATCCCATCCAGGGAGTGAGTGATGTGCAGCTCCTCTGCTTGACTTCTATTGCTACTGACATTGTCTACATGAAATTCTATCCAGAGTGTGAGTTGTGTGTAGCTTTTCTGCTTGATTTTCATTGCTGATATTGCCTGGATGAAATATTTTCCAGGGAGTGAGTTGTGTGTGACTCCTTTGGTTGATTTCTATTGTTGACATTGCCTGCATGAAATCTCATCCAGAGAGTGAGTCATGTGCAGCTTCTCTGTTGGATTTCCATTACTGACATTGTCTGCATCAAATTCTATCTAGAGTGTGAGTCTGAGTTATGTGCAGTTCTTTTGCTTGGTTTTTATTGTTGATATTGCCTGCATGAAATGCTATCTAGATTGTGAGTCTTGTGCAGCTCCTCTGTTTGGTGTCCATTGTTGACATTGCCTGCATGAAATTTCATCCAGTTCGTGAGTCTTGTGCAGCTCCTTTGCTTGGTTCTTGTTGTTGATATTACTGGCTTGAAATTCTATACAGATTGTTAGTCATATACAGCTCCTTTTTTGATTTTTATTGCTGACATTGCTTGTATGAAATTTCATTCAGAGAGTGAGTTGTGTGCGGCTCCTCTGCTTCAAGTTTACTTTCATTGCTAACACTGCCCACATAAAACCTCTTCCAGGGAGTACGTTATATGCAGCTTTGCTCAATTTTAACTACTGATATCTAACTTTATGCATTGTCTAGTTTGTAGCTACTTTAATATACTATCTTATCCCTACTCTATTAACATGTATACATTCCCTAGGCATATGGTGTTTGCAATATTGTTGGTGCTCAATTCAATGTAAGATTGTCTCACTTTCTCATTTCTTACCACTTGTTGATTCTCATTCCTCTAGAAGCCATCCTCATATGCTTTTATAGGTCTGATTTCCAACATTTCTTTCTCCTGTAATTTTAGTTTCTTATTTTGGCATGCCTAGCCATCCTCATTTGTCTTGAACATTCCTTCTGGCTTACTCAGCAGGGTTCCAGTCCTATCAAGGCTTTTACTAAAGCCTTGGACACTTATCTCAAGAACAAGCGTGCTTTGCTTGATCAAAGATTGGAAGACTATTTGATGTTGAAAGAAAGTAATGACTGGTTTACCACAAAACATTGCCCATCTGATGATGAGTGCACTGAATTTCAAAAGATAGTTCTTGACAACCTCCTTCGTAAGGCTAGTCATTGTCTTCTTCAAGTTTGTGTTGCTGATACAATATCTTTAGCTCATCCTAAATCCTTTGTTTGATATTGGGACCTACAGATTAACTATGTCCTTTGCACAATCTGAATGAATAAATAAAACATCAAGATTCTATACAACTACCACCAATCCTAAATAGCCACTTCATTATGCTTTTCCTTGCTAGATATAATGGTTGGTGGCTTTTTTCTCTATCACATTTCAATTTCAATTTTATTTTACTCTACCTGTGATTCAAGATGGCCTAATGCTTGTAGTCTGTTGAAAGGCTGTCGTGGCCTATGACAGAAACACTGAGCGGTCACACTGAAAGAACAAGACCACATTCTATTCGGTTATTGAAAGCGGCGGCGGGGTACATGAGTACAAGGTAAAGCTAAGATAAAGGAAAGGAACCAAAGCCAAGACTCTATATATGCGTATGTAATCATGTGACCAGGATTACACCCTCCCATGCTTTAAAAAATGGAACAGGGTGACAAGAGAAAACAACAAGAAAACAACAAAAGGGAAAAAAGAAAAATCATAAACAAGGGGAATCAAATTAAATCACAATGTACGAACGAGTGGAATCACAGGCACACAAAAGGAGACCATCAACACCCCAAGTGGATGAGAATCAAATTATGAAGGAATAAACTGAACTCGTAATGCACAAACAAGGAAGGGGGATTGCAGGCATATGAAAGGAGAGTAAAAGAGAATTCAAACAAAAATTGTCAGCAGCCAGAAGGGTAACGCAAAGGAAAAAAGAACAAGAATAGAAAAAAAGGTACTCATCATCAACAATTCCATCCCTTGGCCTCTTCTTCACCTTCCAAAAAACTTCCATTACCCAGGACACAGGAGGGCATAATTGCTGCTATGAAATCACCATCTGAATCAGAGTCTCCTTTATCCTCCCCAAGAACTATAGCCACAGGATGAGCAGGTACAGGAGTGATACCATTTGCCTCATCACCAGGACAGTCCCGAGCACTGTGTTTGACCCAACCAGGTGAGGCAGGCGTGCGTCAGCAGTGGTAACATCCATTAGCTTGTTTGAGGGCATCACGCTCACAGTCAGTGAGTGGAACAAACATTTTAACAGGCCTAGGAATATTGGCAGTGGTTGTTGATAGTGGGGGACGGATAACATGCTCAGCCACCATAGAATCCCAGGTCGAAGACATGAGGGCGACGAGACCATCAACATGGGTCTTGGCATAGTCAAAGGAGTAGTGCTTGAAAGTCCGGTCCAGTCCGGTTATTGGCCCTCTGGTGGCTCTAACTGAGACCGAGACTGGTTAGTATTTTCTCCAAAGCCCAAAATAACTGGACCGAACCGGTACAAACCGGTTATAGTCAGTTAGTCTATGGTTACATGACTGGTTCTTAACCGGTTACAGTTATTTATGTGTACAATACTTATTACTAACTTAATATACTGTAGTAATTAGAATGAAGTCATGTTCGACTCCTCTACCTGGGGTCCAAACCACCTCCACAGCCTCGTTCGGGGAGGAAACAAGTCCAACGAGGCAGCATGTTGGTGAAATGCTGAAGAGCGTGATCTTTGCTATGGGGTGAAAAGGGGCAAATGCAAGCAGATCTGGAACAAGCCAAAACCCACAAACACCAACACCAAATCAACACCAATCTCAAAAACAAAACACATGTTCTAGTAGTGTGAGGGGAGACTTCTGGGGTATGCACAGAATAGATCTCAAAAGACTAGATATCTTAGGTTTTGTAACTGTTTGATAGAGTTGCAAATAAATGTTTTTATTGCTTGTAAAACAAAGTGCGAGCACAATTGTAATACATATTTGTTTTATGGGACTTCGAAATGTATCAAAGATACAATGGATAACGTGCGAGAATCACAAGGGCAAGCACTTTGATTATGAAACAACAACGAGTATGAGTGCGCGCGCAAATGATCGAAGACTACACCTACGTCTAGTGAGTCTGTACGTGACGTGAGGCTGGCACCTGCGTCTAGTGCGCCTATGAGAACGAAAGACTAGCCTATTAAGCTAAGTCTTGAAACGTAACGAGACGGACGAAACGCGAGCGTTTGGGACTTTCAATCACAATTCATGACTACAACTCTAACTGTTTTCTGATCACACGAAAAGCTTGCGCTTTTATAGTATCAACACTACACTTCAACGGCTAGAGTTTATTAACACTGCACGCTAGGCTTTGCAGGGCAATTCACTACTGTACCACCTAGTTTACAAGTGTATTTATACTGTTTACAAGCCAAGACTTTTACAAATGAATGTGAAATAAAATAATAAATGTGAAATAAGACGGGACGGAAACGGAGAAACAGGAACCATACAAAATGGTTATTGCGAGCATAGGTTACCGGTTCAATAGAACGGTTATTGGTATAGGCGTGTGACTGTTGAACCTGCGCGGGTATCTTTTTGATCGGTTGCAATCATTATTTGTCTAATGTGATCCGTCTTCAACTTTCGGATCAATCATTGATGCTTGTGAGGTGCGCAACCTCTATTAGTGTAAAGGCGTGCCTGTTCTCTCCTTTACTTGATAACACATGCTATTGCTTGCATAGAGCCGGTTCCTTAGTTTTAATCAAGGATCCGTTTGTCGGTCATCTCCTATTCGAACAGCCCCTAGGTTTATCAGGGTCTGGCACTAATCTTGCTCGCAGTTCTAGTTTCACCCCCATTCCCTTTTGTTACATGCTTGCATATGTAATAATACCCATTGGTATGTTTTGTAGTTACTTGTTGACGCGGCCACACTTCATTATTGATAGTGGGACTTAAGATTTATGACATATTGTGAATGCATGCATATTAAGTACACTTGTCCGGGCTTAGTAATAAGTCATGAATAAGTCCCTTTAATGCTCGCAGTTCGTCATTATTGATGTACGCACGCGTTCACTTGATCAACTAGTCTGGGTCTCACTAATGATCCTTATTAAGTCTTAGTTCTGCTTGTAAGATCATAAATAATAAGGTAAAATTGCAAAGTTTCATGTATAAACCAATATGACCCTTATCAACGCCGCCCCGCATGGTTTCAGGTCAGCTTCGGGGCACATAGGCAGTATAGGGTCGAGCTCAACGTCAAGCGTTGACAAAGGCGAGGCCGGATGTCGCTCTCCCCACCCCCATGCTGCCATGTTGATGACCATGCCACTACCCGCCCATATCAACCCCATGTTCACTGCCCTCCACTTGCCCTAGCCTTCGCTACCCCTCTTCCTCACTGTCATGGATACTTTGCCCCACCATCATGGTCCGACCATCCGTGACATTGGAGATGATGTGGCTGGATGCCCACATCCCTCAACGAGGGGAGGGGCAAGAGTGGGGTGACTGGCAATGCAGCCGGTTCACATTGAGTGGGCGACACAGTGACCTCGCATTGGGTGTGGGTGGTTGATGATGTGGCGAGTTCAGTGGCTAATCATTGGCACAGTTGTATGGTTGCAGCTGAGGTTGCGGTGGTGGTGTACTGTGTCATACTGCTGAGCTTGACCCGAGGTTGGTATGCACCACTCGAAAGCAGTAGTGGTGGGGAGTGGTGGTGGTGAGAACGAGACAAAGTGGTGTGGTTGAGTTTCCAACCACATCGTCACATGAGTTATTATAAGTCACACATCTATAAATTAGCTATAACTTTTTAAATTCTGAACCAAAAATTATGTATTTAGAACCATTGGAAAGCTAGTAAATAGGGGAACATTTCAGTATAACTTTAGTGTAGAAAGACTGGTTACGACCAGTTTTTGTCGGTTAGTCATGTTTCTAAAATTGGAACTAACCGCTAACCGGACCGCGATTACGGTTAGGATCAGTTAGGATATCCTTGTGGTCCTCGATGGTTAGGGTCCAGTTAGGTCTCAGTTAATTTCTGGTTAACTAACCAGACTTTCAAGCACTACAAAGAAGGGAATCGAGTACATATGGAGGGCAAGAATAGGATGGGAAAAGAATAAAAGATGGTTCTTGAATACAGAGTCACTGATAGTGAAGCCCATTCCACCAGAGCTAAGGGTGTTACGAGCCTTCTGCAGCTTTGCGGCATAATCCATGAATGACGATGACCCTTGCGAGATGCCGTAGAACAGTGTGAGTGTGTCCATCTTCCAGTTCACTGGTATGAAACGATCTTTCATCTTCTTTGCGAATTCCTCCCACATCGTGAGGGCCTTGAGTTCATCACGGTTCTTGTTCCACCAACTCTTCGCAGCAGGTGCCTTCATCTTGATGCCTGCAAGGATGATTTGAATTGATGGCTTTAGTGTAGATGCGTTAACAGCAGCATGCACCTCGAAGGAGTCCTGGCAGAGATTGAGCCATGCTGATAGGACGGTTATGCAACCAGCCCTGAAAATCGTGAGATTTTGCGATTTCTCACCTGAAATAATGTCTACATGGTTCAGAGGGATAATAGCAGAGGCACGCAATGAGAACCCGGTTGACGAGCCTTTGATGACTAAGGTTTCTAAGAAAAGCGCCCAAACAGGGAGTGACAGTAGCAACAGTATGCATGATCTAAGAAATAGGTCGCATCTGTAAACTCAGAGACATCCCAGAGTAATAGGCTACTTTAGAAACTGCTCTAAGACCTAATCTTCTGAGTTAGGAAACTAGAAGCATCGATTACCAAGGGGGAAGTGAAGAATAAGCTTGCCGAAGATCTGAAAGAATCTTAGAAACTGATGATTATATTCTGGGGACCCGATTTCTAAGATGAAGAATCATCTAAGACAGAGACCGAATAGAAGCCGTCAAAGATATAATGTATCTAAGAAGATGCATGAGTAGTCAAGGACAGCGATCTAGCATATCAAGTGGCGAAGCTGAATAAGGTTGCCAAAGATCACTCATATCCACAATCAGAGGTACTGATTAAAAATAAGAAACACGATCGCGCAAGAATAGATAAGACAGCACAAAGAGGCATCAAACAAATGCGACGGCAATTACCAGTTACCTTCTTTGGTAGCGGTAGCGTCTAGCTAAGAAAGACTTGAACTTAGGAAACCATGGACCAGAGACTGAAAGAAGCTTCACAGCTAGGATAAGAAAGCTATCTAAGATGAGAATTGGGTAGAATCTGTTCAAGATAGGCTTGACTAAAGGAGTGAATGCTGAAAAACGACGGTCCTGCATTCTGACTCTAGAAGATGGATGCGGTGGTTGAAGATCGTCAGTGATTTTGATCAAGAGCTAGATCAAGAGATAACAGTCACATGTGGAAGGATAAGACAAGGCGTGGTGGCATCAAATAAATGTGACAGGATCTACCGGTTGCCTCTTTTGGATAAAGGGGATGCATGATGAATTGAGATAAAAGAAATAGGAACGTGTAGACGGCAGGGCTGCATACATGGTGGACCGGAGGGACCGCCAAGAACTGAATAAAAGAAACATAGAATGCGTGTCTCAGGTACCACGTCTTAGATAGTGTTCCTTGGAATCCTCGAGGTGTCTTGGACTTAGAAATAGGTCAGGTGGCTCACAGATCTCTAAGAAAGGAATACATGCAACGTTTGGACGGGTTTTCAGATCATAGAATATATTTTATTGTAAAGATCGAGCCAAACAGTTTGTACAGTATATAAGTTCGAGTATTTGTAAAAATAAAACAAGCAACCTTCTTAGCTCTTTTGTTGGTCGATTGGGTAGAGCCCCAGTGCGAGAACGAAAAGACTGAGATGATTGGCTTCATTGTGAGAGATCAGAACTAGTGTTTGGAAGTTAGGTTAGTTAACTGGAAAATAACCGAGACCGGACCGGACCCTAACTGGTAGTAACCGCAAAATATACTAACCATGACTAACCATAACCGCAGTCCAGTCTGCGGTTAGTTCCAATTTTAGAATAATGGATAACCGACAATAACTGGTTCTGACCAGTCCTAACTGGTCTTTGTGTCCTCATAGTATACATAAATATAACCCTCATTTGGAGCTTTCTAACGACCCTGGAACCATAATTTTTCATCAGAAATTGAGGGAGTTATAGCTAAACTAATGGTATGTGACATAAGATTCAACCCTGGTCACATGTGACGACACACATCTGTGAGTTGCCACATCACCACCTCTACCACCACATCCCCTCGTCTTCATGGCCACCACAATCATTGAGCACATGGCAAATGTCCACACAGGGCCAAGCCACAGCAAGTTAATCACTTTTTGAAGGGTGGAGTTTGAGGACAAGTGTTAAAATGCCCCAGGATTGATGAGGTGCGTTCTCATTCATTTTTGATCATTCTCGGTGTTTGGGGGTGCATTTTGAAACTGAACATCACTGCTTTTAGGATTGGGTTTGATCTCAATGATTGGTTCAGTTTTCGTTCCGCTAGAACCAACGGAAGAGGTGGAATTGGGCCTAGGAGGAGAGGTTCCTTGAATAGGTTCGTTCTTGACCATTTTTTGGTCATTTTCGATGTTTGGGGGTGCGTTCAAAAGCTAACAAGCACCAATTTCAGGACCAAATTCTATCTCGTCGATTGGTTCAATTTTCGCCCCGTTCGAAGCATTTCATCATTCTGATGCCCTTCCCACCTGCCACCTCATTACCATTGTCCCCCTCGCAAATTTGTTATATAGCCTTTTCAGTACATTAAATACATGGTAATTAAGTATTTTAGGGTGCATGTAACTGGTTATAACTGGTTATGTAACCGAAAATAACTGCTGCTAACCGACTATGACCGGTTAGCACCAGTTCGGTCTGGTTATTTTGAGTTTCTGAGGAGGCGCTAACCAGTCTCGGTCTCAGTTAGCACCCATGGGGACCCAATAACTGGACTGGACCAGACTTTCAAACACTAATCAGAATGATATAGAACGAGATTTTGTGATCAGAACAGACAAGACATTGAGCTCCAGTGCTTAATTGGTTTAATTGTTGCATCAGATGGCTGAAACAGGCCTTGTGAACGGTTGAAACAGACCCCAGAGCATACAGAACAGTGTCTACAATCTAGAAATTGCAGAATATCCTTATATCTTCAACATCGAGCAATACAATGGAATCTACACATTTATATTCATTGCATAAAAATTGTACATCTTCGGAAGAACACTTCTAAGACCTCCCAATCTTAGAATTGGTTGTGAATAACTCCTCACCACAATAAATGAACCACAAGGTGGCAAACGAACCCCTTTGCATCATTAAAAGTCAAATAAATTGCATACCCACAGTCACAGTCAGGATTTATTAGTGTCTTTGACACTAATTTTGTGTGGATCGTGTCGCTCGGTCATTGAGCCTCGCTCCGCTTGTGTGTGTGTTTTGTGTTTGTTGTTTCTTCAGTCAGACTCACATCGCACCTCTCAATGCGTTGACGTTCGATGCATCGAGAACGCTTGAGAGGACAGGGATTTTGAGCTTTGTTGTCATATGTGTATGTGTCATGGGAGGAGATGGGGCTCGTGGTGGTGTAATAATGTGAGGTGGTACTTCGAGAGGTTGCGTATGTGGGGGCAATGGTAGACGAGGTGGCACGTCGCAGAGCCTAACACGATCATCCGTCATTGAACGGCATCATGTGGAGGGTTGCAATGGGTCCAAGATAGGCAGAGAATCTGAAATGATGGTCGTATGAGTGAACTGCAGGATCCCAGAGGTGTTCTGTGATGCCAGGGTTGACTATATGCGCCTTTAAACTGAAACGCAGTGAGAGAAGCCAATGTTAGTGAGAGTCAGTGAGGAATTGTAACACATTTTCATGAACAGCAGGGACAATGTGTCTGTGTAAAAGTCACCAAGTTGATGCTAAGAGTGCCAAGCGAGTGATGGAGTGAGGCAAGGAATGTGCAAGGAAAGTGGTTGGAGTTCAAAAAAAAGTGAAAGGCTGTCGTGGCCTACAACAGAAACACTGAGCAGTCACACCGAAAGAACAAGACCACATTCTATTCAGTTATTGAAAGCGGCGGCAGGGTACACAAGTACAAGGTAAAGCTAAGATAAAGGAAAGGAACCAAAGCCAAGACTCTATATATGCATATGTAATCATGTGACTAGGATTACATCTGAGTCATATATAGTCACACATTATCAGGAAAACACTTTACATGTGGAAGGTTTGATACATGTGACATGTCTGACAGGTGTGGTGAATTCATCTGTCAGAAATATTTCCCTTCATTTTTTTCTCACAAATTCTGAGTCATCAAATTCTTGTCAGTATTTTATGTGCATCACATCCTTTCATAATTTTACCCGTAACAGAAGTTTGCCTCTATCTGCATATGTAGTGCTTGAAAGTCCAGTTTAGTCCAGTTATTGGGCCCTCAGTGGCTTTAACTGTGACTAAAACCAGTCAGCATCACCTCAGAAACCCAAAAAAAAAAACCAGACCAGTGCAAACCAGTTAGAGGTCAGTTAGCTTGGTTATTAATTAGTTACAAGACTGGTTGTTAACCAGTTTTGGTTAGAACCAGTTCTAACCAGTTACCCTGCCTTGGAAGATTGGTGCAGGTTCACATATGTTCTATTGAACTTAGTTGAATGAAAATTGTGCAGCTGCCAAAAAAAATGTCAATGTCACAGTGGATCTAGCAGGCTGCCAAAACCATAATTTCAGCAGCAGTGTCACACATCAGGGCCTGCCAAATTGAATGAAATGGTACAGTAGTGTACTAAGTGAAATAGTTCCATGCATGGCCCTCCCAACCTGAAATTTGCAAATGAAAGCTGAACCAACCAGCAAAAAAAAATATGCACCTGAAGAGTCAAGACTATGATAGTCATCTTTCAAATAAGCCATTGAACATCAACAACACCTAAAAATTGGGTGAAGAACAAACCATTGACATGTACCTCTCACAGCTTCATCAGAAAAAGGACCTTTGGACCTGGAGCAACTTAGGTAATTTCAACTTTGCTAAAGAAACTTTGAATCTCTGGATTGCCCTGGATGACTTTGGAAATAATAAAATTGCCTAAATCACCTTGGTGTTCTTTGGGATAGCTTTGGAAGAACAAAAATTCCCTGGGTCACTTTGGTGTAGCTTTAGAAGAATAAAATTTTCTTGGATCCCTGGGAGTCCAGTACTTGTTTTGCAATTGAATTTTGGGTTTTTGATGAATGCAAAAGAGTAATAATGTTGCTTTTCCACTGATTCTGGGCCATTCTTAGCATTCTTGGAAGGTCTTTACCATGCCCCCCTATTCCACATAGAATATTTTTTGGCTGAGATCTCACCCATTTTGGTGATTTTCTTCCACCTATATTCCACATAGAAAGGCCAAATTGCATGTGGATTCCATGATTCCATATGGAATGTCCACTTGGAATCCATGTGAAATATTCCACATGGATTCCAGGTGGAGTCCTCAATGACCAATATTAGAATAATAGAAATAATAGTATAAACCATTACAGAACAGTAGTTGTATAGTTGTAGTGTTTTAATTAATATTATAGGTGTTACAATCTCTTTTATCTCATCTTATCAGTGGTTATCTTATCATCATATGGACACTTTTTCATTTCAATGCAGCCTTCACACAGCCATGTGCTTCCTCCATCATTTCCACTTATTATCATACATTGTGCCTTCTATGTCTATTTATAGATCTTCTGACGTGTTTGACGACTCACTATGCTCACAACTCATTCCATTTCTCTTGGTACTTGTACTTATATTGATTCATTTCTCATAGATTTCCTAGTCATAGTAGATGGTCTGTGCACTAACTAGTAGTATAAGTACTTCAATACTTCCACTTGTATTCTCTAGCTAGTTCTTGTTTAATCACAGATGATTCTTCTAGCCTCCAAGAACTAGAACTTCCCTGAGGAACTTCCTCAACTTCTGTTGATAGAACTCATAGCTTGCGATAAACTATCTTTTGTCTGAGATAGCCTCTATGCTATCCACTGCTTAACTCAAACCAAAGGGATGACACAGCCCCCTTAGTTATAATGCACTGTATATGACCAAGTAGTTGATGTTGACAATGTTCCATGTGAGACCGGCCCAGCAGACTGCATGCACATCGGCCCAATGTACTGTTATTGACTGATGAGCGGACACCACATGCCATGTACTGTCTATGACAAAGCAGCAGATAATAGAACACCACTATATTGCTGGGCCCTAGCACTTGTAAAATACACCAGCACCAGTGCTTGTAAAATCCCTCCGGCACCGGTGCATTGATATTCCCGGGGTGGGGCAAAAATGTGGTGGCCAGAATCAATGCCGGTACACCAAATGTGATGCCCAGTGTACAGTGAAAAATTTCCCCACCACTGCCGGTCCACCGGTGCATTGTGATTTTGAATTTCCAGGCTCAAAATGTACCTCCTCCGGGTTTTTGACCTCTGGGATGGTGTAAAACATTGTATGTCCAATGCCACAATGTTACCAGTGGGTGGGACACTATATAGGCTATAAACTAGTGATTATATTTATTTTTTGACCAGTCCAGAGCCTTGTAAAAAATGGCTGGTCACTGTGGATGTCTCAACAAGCATTGACCGGTTTTTGAGGACCGGCCTTCTTCAAAAGATTGGATATCCAGTCCCGGAGCCTACTATTAGGTAGAACACTATATAGGCTGTAAAAATCAGCATTTTTTAATTTTTTTGACCAGTCAAGAGCCTTGTAAAAAATGACCGGTCACTGTGGATGTCTCAACAAGCATTGACCGGTTTTTGAGGACTGGTCTTCTTCAAAAAATTGGGTATCTGGTCCTGGCACCTACTATTAGGTAGAATACTACATGGGCTGTAAACTCCAGATTTCCTTATGTTTTTGACTGGCCTGGAGCCTTGTAAAAAATAACCGGTCACTGTGGATGTCTCAACAAGCATTGACCAGTTTTTGAGGTCCGGTCTTCTTCAAAAGATTGGATATCCAGTCCCGGAGCCTACTGTTAGGTAGAACACTATATAGGCTGTAAAATCAGCATTTTTTAATTTTTTTGAATGGTCAAGAGCCTTGTAAAAGATGACCGGTCACTGTGGATGTCTCAACAAGCATTTACTGGTTTTTGAGGTCCGGTCTTCTTCAAAAAATTGGGTATCCGGTCCTGGCACCTACTAGTATTAGGTAGAATACTACATGGGCTTTTCTTTATGTTTTTGACTGGCCTGGAGCCTTGTAAAAAATAACCGGTCACTGTGGGTGCATTAATATGCCTTTGCCGGGTTTGTGAGCTCCGGTATTCTGCAAAAAATTTGGACATCCAATCCTGGAACATTAATATTAGGCAGGACACTGCATATACTCTAAATTTCGCATTTTTAACTGTTTTGACTGGTCCAGGGCATTGTAAAATTTAGCTGGCCATTGTGGATGTATCAACAAGCCTTCACCGGTTTTTTGGGCTCCGGTGTTCTTCACAAGTGGATATCCGGTCCTGGAACCTACTATTAGGTAGAACACTATATAGGCTTCTAAACTCCACATTTTGTTCATTTTTTGACCAGTCCAGAGCCTTGTTAAAGATGACCGGTCACTGTGGATGTATTTACAACCCTTCACTGGGTTTTCGGGCTTCGGTGTTCTTCACAAATTGGATATCCAGTCCCGGAACATTAATATTAGATAGAACACTATATAGGCTTCTAAACTCCATATCTTTTCATTTTTTGACTGGTCCAGAGTCTTGTAAAAGATGACCGGTCACTGTGGATGTATTCACAACACTTCACCGGGTTTTTGGGCTTTGGTGTTCTTCACAAATTGGATATCCGGTCCCGGAACATTAATATTAGATAGAACACTATATAGGCTTCTAAACTCCACATTTTATTTATTTTTTGACCAGTCCAGAGCCTTGTACAAGATGACCGGTCACTGTGGATGTATTAACAACCCTTCACCAGGTTTTTGGGCTTTGGTGTTCTTCACAAATTGGATATCCGGTCCTGGAACATTAATATTAGATAGAACACTATATAGGCTTCTAAACTCCACATTTTTTTTTTTTTTTGACCAGTCCAGAGCCTTGTACAAGATGACCGGTCACTGTGGATGTATTAACAACCCTTCACTGGGTTTTTGGGCTCCGGTATTCTTCACAAGTGGATATCCGGTCCCAGAACCTACTATTAACTAGAACACTATATAGGCTCCCAAACTCCTCATTTTTTCATTTTTTTGACTGGTCCAAAGCCTTGTAGAAGATGACCAGTCATTGTGGATGTATCAACAAGCTTTCACCAGGTTTTTGAGCTCTGGGATTCTTCAAAAAGTTGGATGTCTGATCCTAGCACATTACTATTGGGTATAACACTCCACAATTTGCTTGAAAATTTGTCATTGAACATGGAGTAGAGCATTAAATTACTGGTGATGAGCCACTCTCACATGCCAAGTCAATGCCAAGCTCAGTTCCAGCAAAGTCAGAAACACCTAACCTCAAAACTCCAATTGCCATTCTACATTGCCCTCATGATCAGATAGTGCTCAGGACAGCTGGATTAGGTGTACCAGGTATATGTACACCCACACATGGTATGCAAATGATATCGGCGCTCCATTAGCATCGACATTTCCACCACCACCACCACCAATGCCGCTACCGCTACCGCCATAATTTGGCGAGGATCTTTCTACGAGGATCTCCTTTAGTGTGATATCTACCCTACCCCGGCGCCTACGTTATCACCACAATTTCTAAACCCTCATTTTCCATGTTTCACCCACCTGCCAACTTACCGTCTTCATGGCCCAAGTCAACGCCACATACTGCGCCTCACACGGGTCGTTCCTTTCCTGACCCTTTGAATC
>Ga0307513_10003591_pt1 | contig 20967 bp, 28 predicted proteins | sample 15_EM_MG_FD_202174 | JGI IMG/M metagenome (GOLD analysis project Ga0307513, IMG submission 202174) | Populus trichocarpa ectomycorrhiza microbial communities from riparian zone in the Pacific Northwest, United States - 15_EM | ecosystem: Host-associated > Plants > Roots > Unclassified | place...
TGTTTATCGAGTGTGCCGAGGATATACAGCACCCGTATGGGTCTATCGGGATGTTTCGCCTTCATGCGTTCAATGCGTTCGTCGAAAAGTACTTTCCGTGTGTTTAAGTCCGTACGCAGCTTGGGCGTGATCTCGTGGAGTTTGTGGAACCGACACGTGAGGATCTCAAAGGCGCGAGACGGATCGCCCTTGGAGTCGGGCCGGTATCTATAATCGACTTTCATGACCCGGCGCTGGAAATCGAACTTAAAAGGATCGTTCTTCGTACTCGCCCATATCGAGGATGTCCATGCAAGCTCGAAGGTCGGTGCATGGAGACGCATGAAATCCTCCATCAGCCGATACCGGACCTGAAGGGAGGGACCTCCTCGACTATTTCCTACTTCATGGCTAGCTATCCCTTGCTCCTCTTTCATACTGGAAGTCTCCTCTTCGAGGCGTGCGAGAATCCTTAATTCGTGGCATCGCGCTCTGGATTTGTATGGTCAGAGGTGGAAACGAGAGGGTTCATTCTGGACGCACTTATGGACGGGCCAACCCTTTTTCTGGCACTCTTTCCCACAATACGGGATCGCCTTGCATGCTGAGCAGAGGAGGACTGGTCGCCCTGACTCGGGTGGGCGCACCCCACAGACGCTGCATGGTGAATCGCGGTAACGGGAGGTTTTGGGACCTGCTTCTGTTGCGTATATCTTAGACATATGACTGTAATTTATGAGCAGTCGAGGTGACCAGTAGATAATGAGAGCTGTACGATTAAGGATGGCTATGGAAGAGGCCAAGGATAGGAGGGTGCTTGGGCCGCGAAGGAACAGAAGAAGAAGTGAGAATATAGCATGTATTTATAGATAAATCCATCATGCTCATCACACCTCCCTCCTGCCCACTCAGCCCACTGCAGACATACCGGACAACGCCGGCTGACCTTCGACCTTCGACCTTGACAAGCAACGATCGAGCATGGCCACTTCGACTATTCATCGGCGTCGGAAATGTGTTTGCTTGGGTTGGTGGGACGTATGGACCTATCGGCCAGCTTTGGCAGGTCATCTTGATTTGTCAGCACTGTCCATACTCCAATACTCCAATACTGACACCTGCTTATGTCGCTATACTTTTTGTCGCTGATTTAGTTATACTCCTTTCCGGGATGCACTGGCCTTTACCCCGTGCAGTTCAAGGGTGCTCCGTCATTTATGACTGGGAAGGTAAATTCAAAACAAATTTTGCCATATCGCACAACTGACCATACGGGTCTGCCACTAGCTGCCTTTGGGCCGTGTCAACGATGGCTGGTATCAGCTGAAGCAGATGTTTCAAACTTTATGACCCACTATATCACCATAATAATTACGCTTCATATTCTACATATGCGTTACAAGTGTTCAAGTGACCCATACAGGGGTATATCCATACGATATGGGTGAAGTACGATGAATAAAGGCTGGTCGCGTGGTGGATCATCTGCATAAGGAAACATAAAACGAAGCATTAAAGTACAACCGCGGTGATTATAATACAGTGTATCCCCACTGGCCGATTCTGACTGTAGGTCTTGTCTGGTGCTCCGCCCTCACTTGTGGCTCCTGCGCTTCGGCTTCTCCTCTGCCCATTCGACGTCAATGCACATAAATCTTCCACCACGTCTGATAGGCTGCCGGAGGAGACTTTCCTGTTCCTCAACCGTGGCACTATCGTCCTCGAAGTCGTTCACGCTTGAACATGGAAGGAAGCGGCGTATTTTGGCCCATGGTGACGTATGGTTATCCATATGTGTGACGCGCGTAGCGACAGAAGCGGTGGCACCGTCGTTGGACATTACGTGGGTAGGCGATGCAGTGGAATGGATCTGGGATATCTGGGATATCGGTGATGGCTAAATGCGCGAAGTAGATGGGAGTGTGCACTCCTGTTTGCTCGTTTGCTCGTTTGCTCGTCGGCTCTGTAAGCTCGGTTCTGGTCCCCCTTTTCCTGATACCCAGCGCGGCTTATATAGCCCAGCAGATGGTCCAGGCGGGTAAAGACAGGCGGTCAGCTTGGGCTGTGCTATTGCGGCCCCGACACGATTCGCATCGCACCCGATTGCCCGATTGAGTATTTCTGCGGATGGCGCGGAGCCAGCAAGACAAAAGCCGTCATATGCTGTGTAACGTACACACTTCTAATTATTTCGCTCTTCCTCCCAGCTCCTAGTTCTGACGTATGCCTTACGCCTTTCAACCCGAATGTAGTTAAGGGCGCTTCTCATGCTGGCAGGTCGGGAAGATCCCGGAGCGGCCGAGACGCTTCCAGTAAGCCCACCAATCCGAACGCACACGTAGACAGGTAAAATTGACGGAAAGACGCGAGGGGGATCCAATTTGAGACCGGAAGCCAGATGATATGCGCTTGAGACGGTCCTGCGATATTAGTCCCAGCCCGATCTAATTCCCGCATTGGGAAATCTCGGGTGTTCTATTGCACCGGTCAGGGGTCAATTTCATATATTTTCACAATTGTCTCAAATGGCCTATCGATCTGCCGCTTCCAAGGCCAACGATCACCCTCAAACGTGTACTCTTTCGCAATCATAAGCGGAGGGACGAACACAATAGGACCAGCCACCAGTCTCCTGCGCCTAGAACATTCACAACGCCTCTGACTCTGATCCAAGTAGGTCACAAACATTGAAACCAGTTTCTTTGATTTACCTTTGACCGATTTGTCCGTAACATGTATAGTCGCAATCTTATGATGTCCGAGTAGCTGCCTGGGAGAAGCCGCTTGGGAGAAACACGAAAAAGAAAGGATGGAGGTCAAGTATCAAAGACCGTTGAGAGTCCGCTTGAGCCGTCTCAGAAGCACCCTCGCGGCAGCACTTCACAGATGGAACTTTCATGAGGACATGTCATACTAAGGATGCGGAATTCTACTCTCACTTCTGAGAGCTTTAGAATTTCAAAACAGTGTGGAATCTTCAGCAATTGGATGGTGTCATCTCTGAGCAGGCTTGTCAGGGGTTGTGAAGTGGTGGACCTTCAACTGCACGCATCATCTTGTACGATATTATAATTGCTTTTGAGCAGAAACTCGACCTTTTCTCAACCCCCCTTATCATCAATTCCGTTCTGGGCACTCACTTGTATGACGACTCGAGCCACCCAGCCTCACATGTTGTCCTAAATAGGCTCGATCGTGAAGCCGGCGCCTGGGTCTGAGCCCAAGTCATGTCAATCCCTGAACTAAGTTTGCCTGACTCATTGGTCCAGATCCCTGTGTGAAGGCAATTGACTTCCTTTGCTTCTTGACCACATCCACGGCTCTGATTGCTGGAAACACGTGATCTTATGGACTCGAAGATACGAGATGCTCCCGGTGTACTACGTGATATCATACCCAAGGGCGTCGCACCGTACGCCTCCCATCACCAGGAGACATACTTACCGTTGGTTCTGATGCCTCGCATAGGCTTCCCAAGGAAGGCGAAGAGAACATTCTAGTCACATCTGCGTTACCGTACTGCAACAACGTTCCTCATCTTGGTGAGGTGCCCATAGTAGCTCGCCTGCTAGTTATGGAACGCCTGCTGACTCGGTTCGGTCTGGTTGCCCCTAGGTAACATAATCGGTAGCACTCTGAGCGCGGATGTGTTTAGTAGGTAGGTTTTATTGTCTCATGACACTGGAGTGACGCGCTAAAATGGTTCCGACTCCAGATATAATCGTGTGTTTTTCCTCTCCAACATAATATCGATCACCGATTGATGCCAAAATAGGAGCCAGAAATCGGAAAACACTGTACATATGTGGTACGGATGAGTATGGTACAGCCACGGAAACTCAAGCCTTGAAGGAAAACAAATCACCGCGGGAGTTGTGCGATTATTACCACGCGCTGCATCGAGGGACATACGAATGGTTTGGGATTGAGTATGTTTCACCCTCACTCTCACTACCACCCCGATTTGAAATCTGACGCAAATCCAGTTTTAGTTACTTTGGTCGAACCACAACTCCTGCACACACCGAGTGAGGACACCGATGTGACAGATGCTGGAGAAGTTAAGCTGAGGCCTAGCCTAGGATATGTCAGGAGATCTATCTCAATCTCCGCAAGAACAACATGCTGGTGAAGGAGGAGACAATTCAGGTCTATTGCGAAGGATGCGAAAAGTCTGATCCTCACCTTTGAGATTGTTCCACTTTACTGATACACACACAGGTTCTTGGCTGATCGATTTGTGGAAGGGACATGTCCTCACTGCGGTTACCCTGTAAGTCTCACAGTACATTGCTCTCTACAGCCCAACGAAGCCCACACACCCTATCTTACTGACATCTAATAACAGGATGCCCGAGGTGACCAATGCGACTCATGCTCTAAGACTCTGGATTCCGCCGCACTACTGATTAACCCGCGATGCATTATCTCGGACACGCACAAGGTGACAACGCGTTCCACATCACACATGTACATCCGTCTCGATGCCATCCAGCCTCAACTCGTCGTTCAATTACGGGAGGCAGCCAAGAAGGGCAATTGGACCGGCAACGCTGTCATCAGCAAGGATGGGGAGATCATCGACTGGAGAATGAAGGCTGGTTTAAAACCGAGTCCAATCACTCGAGACCTGAAGTGGGGTGTCCCGGTGCCAACTCCTGAAGGTGAAGACGACGGTATGGACGGGAAAGTCTTTTACGTCTGGGTCAGATTTTTTTTCGTATTTCCTCCTCGAACCAAATTAATCCATCTTTGTCAGTACGATGCGCCTGTAGGATATCCAAGCATTACTGCGAACTTTACCCCGGAATGGAAACAGTGGTGGTTGAACCCTCAGAATGTGAAGCTGTATCAGTTCATGGGCAAGGACAATGTCTACTTCCATACGGTGTTGTGGCCAGCTTGCTTACTCGGGGACGGACGGGCGTGGACCCGATTATTCTATATATCCGCGACTGGTAAGCGGTCTATCGACCAGTCTGAGCTCAGACTCATAACACACCAGAGTTCCTCAACTACGAGGGTGGCAAGTTCTCAAAGTCGCGGAATTGTGGCGTGTTCGGCCCTCAAGCAAAGGAGACAGGCGTACCACCAGACGTATGGCGATACTATCTACTAGCAAATCGACCTGAAACTGGAGACACTATGTTCTCCTGGACAGAATTCGTAAGCGCAACGTGACTAATCGCATCTGGTTGCTTAACCTCAACACCAGATCGTCGCTAACAATAGCGTTCTGCTGAATAAGTGAGGTATAAGATAGCCTCATCTGCTCTATATTGATGGAACGTATCTCAGCTTCGGCAACTTTGTGAATCGCACACTCAAGTTCATCGCGGCAAAACGGGATGGGGTTGTGCCCGACGGTTGCGACGAGCCTGGTCCGATTTCAGCCACAGGAGAAGACGAAGGGTTTATCAATGACATCAACGCATATCTCTCAACCTACATTTCGAACATGGAGTCACTCCGCTTTCGCGAGTCTCTGGAGATCGTTATGCGGTTATCGGCTCGAGGCAACCTTTACTTGCAGCAAGCGGGTCTCTCCAACGCTTTACTTGCCGAGAATCCTCGGCGATGCGACCAAGTACTCCATCGTGCTGTGAACCTCATCTGGTTCTTGGGTGCCCTCATCTGGCCATTCATGCCCGCTACAGCAGAAAGCATCGAGATACAACTCAACGTTCCTGCGAGGGCCATCCCCGTTGGCGGCTTGAGTAACGATGTACTCGCTGGCCACAAGCTTGGAACCCCGGAACACCTCTTCAAGAAGATTGACGAGAGCATGGGAGATATATGGAGAGTCAAGTTTGGCGGAGAGCAGAAACCTCAAGCCGCCGCTGGTGAGAAGGTGGCCACTGCGACAGGGGTAGCTAGAAACCCGAAGGGAGGAATTGCTACACAGGGCAAGAAGACGGCCGAAAAGGCAAAGAAAGCGACCAAGAAAGCTGCTGAGGAGGCATATCCCGATACGGAGGGTGTGCGGGCGGCCAAAGAGAAAGTAGAGAAGCAAGGTGCCATCGTAAGGGATCTCAAGGCGAAGAAGGGAGAGAGCCAAGAAGAGATTGAGGAGCTTAATAAATCAGTCAAGGAGCTCTTGAGTCTCAAGGACAATCTTGTCGCGGAGGTTAAGAAGGCGAAAGCTGAGCAGAATTGAGCGACAATTGAGGTTCCTACACCTACGGCCTGATGGTGATATAGATCTGAACCTAAGCTTGTGGTGTATCCTAGTGCTGCAGTAAGGGAAGAGAATTTGGATCGAATCAAGTTAGGATCTTTGTTCTAATCTTGCCCTCCGCTTTCCGAGCGACTTCCGAAATAATTTTCCAGCATGTCGGCCAACGTACGAGCTCTACTCAAAGCGAAGACTAAGGTGACTGGAACGCAGCGCGGGTTAGGGTTCCCTGTCTGACGTCGACTTCAGGAGCGACAGACGCGTCTTGAGCACCCATACGCGGCATACAACGCGACCGGACAACTACGATGCACTGTGTGTGCCATGGTCATAAAAAATGAGGCCGTATGGGAAGGTCATCTGGGCAGCAAGGGACATCGAGCAAATGTTGGCCGGCTGAAAGAGCTTGAGCGCAAGGAGGAAGAGAAACGCCGAGAGAAAGGGAAGAGGAAAGCAGACAATCAAGGAGACGTTCAGATGGATGTGAGAGCGCCCCATTCTAAACACCATATCTAGCGTCTTCGTTCGATTCGATTCTGGCTTTCTTGTTGGGACACTGCGCTAACACAGTTACTCTACAGGATGATCACGTCTCAAAGCGGGCGAGAACAGCGGAACAGCCAGATCCTGCGCCCACCCAGTCAAATGGTAGCTTTCCTGCTGACTTCTTTTCTGATCCGAACCGAGCAATGCCTATATCTATCGACGACGACGAAGATGGGGAACCTCCAGGCGCGGCACCAAATCCAATCGTTAATCCCCAGCTCGACTTGGAGTGGGAACAGTTCGAGCGCGATGTACTCGCAGGCCCAGCAACGGAAGATCAGAGACATGATATATACGATCGAGCCACTCTCATAGCGGAGCCTCAACTGGTTGAAGACACGCTTCCAGAGGGATTCCCTCCATCTGCTGTCCGCGGCACGGTCAATGGGGCGGCTGAACCGGCACTAGAACAAGAAGAAGAGCACAGGTGGAAACAAAGAGAGGAAAAGGAATTAATCATGGATCGAATCCTAGAGGAGGAACGAGCACAGGAAGACGCGGACGAACGAGTGGCAGCGCTCAAAGCGCGATTGGCGGCTGTGAAAGCGAAACGCCTGGCTGCAAAAGCGAAGATGCAAGATGTAAAAATTGGGAAGAGCTGAGAGTAGTGTTGGTTACCGGCGTGACGCTGTTCATGTCTCCCACTGCTGCATCAACAAGAATAATCCAGCAACTCCTTCCATTCCACCTATCGAGCAAGCAGATCCTAAGTTACAGCATGGACAGTCCGAACAACAGAGCTAAAGTCCAAGTAGTCAAAGCCGTAACCGGGGTACAAGCAGAGACAGCGCTGCTTGGATTCCCATTCCTGTTCCCAGATCTCGTGTTATTAGTCACAGCCTCCACTGCATTGGTTCGAGTGGCGACGAAAGCATCCCAAGCACTCCATGCAGAGGAAGGCCACGTCTTGGTAGCAGTAGTTGAGTAAGACCCTTCATAAGCTTCTGTGCCTCGAATGATTCCGCTGAAGAACGCGGGGTCTTCCCCTCCGACGACCGTACCATTCGGCCGCACTAGGCCAGTTGAGTTGGAACCCAAGATAAACTCGCGGAAAAACGCGAATGCCTGGGAATACGAAGCTCGTGAATAACCAGAAAGACCATGCAACGTGACTGGGGACGGACCGCCTCAGGCCGTTTAATAGGCACCATGTGGTTGGCTCCTAAAAAGCAGTCGAGTCAGCCTATCACCTTTCGCGGATCATTTTTCACACACCTGCGAATAGGGCGTATGTAATATTGCGCTCTTGGTGGATGATGCCTGCAAAGTTGCCCTTGTCGTCAGTAAAGGGAGTGTTGGGACGTTTCGTGAAGCCCTGGATTCCACCGAATGTAGTGTTCTGGATGACCACTGAAATCTCATGAGGCTGGATAAGACTAATTAGGTGGAGAAGTCCTACATTCGGTTCCACGGTGCGACACAAGAGTGTCGTCGTTGCCAGCGTACAAGACAATGGTCACATTCTTCGCAAGGTCATCGAAGAACGTCATCGGTTCGGGACCTATAAGTGAGAGGATGAGCCCGAGGACTTTCTTTGCAAAGTACAGGCTAAGTACTTGGGTCGCTCAAAGAGTTGCCACCTTCTGTAGGTGTAGTCAGTACCCGTGTGTACAACAAGAGGGTACAGGGCACTGACGTTGAACACCTGACCCAAATGGGTACCTAAAACTTAGAACGAAGGTCCTATTCGGTGCGTGGAGAGCTATTTTCACCGCGGGATCTGGTGGGCCAAAATCGTCAGTTTATATGGGCATAGCGCGCATATCAATGCGCACTATTGAGATAGCCAGCGGGATCATCCGGAGCCTCTGGGCCAAGAGCATCCGAGGCGTCATAAATCTGCGCAGGCTAGTTAGCCTTGGGGTTTCGGAAGGGTGACGTAGCACTAACGTTCACCCCACTCTCTAGAAACGAAGTCGTCTCGTCAACTGGAGTCAGCAAACAGCAAGATTGACATACGCCAAGGGATAGTGTAGTTGTGCGCGAAATCCAGAACCTCTTCCACTAGCCAGCATCCATACCATCTATTGATTTTGCCCGTTAGAGTTGGTACAGGATACCCCTCGCCCAGCCTTTTCTCCAATGCACGTTTTGGATGATCGTAGCCTTGTCGTTCAGTATCCGCGAGGAGCAACACAAGCTCCTTCAGCCTCTTCGAAGCCTGTTTGACGCGCAGTCTACCGTTTCCATTGCCTTCAAACTCAAGTGAAGGGAAGCGTCCCTGGGTCTGTGGGTAGGAGAAAGTGAGGTTGAATCCACAAAGCGTGAACTGCTCGGCAAAGTAATCATATAACTTTGGGTCAAAGTTGATCAACTGCGGGAAGGTGTCGAGGATGGTCATAATACCAAACTGTTCGTATGTTGCAGCAGTTCCGATCGCTAAATACCTGTCAGTGTTTGTTGTCGATTTTATAGAATCGTTTCCGTTTCACCTCCGTTTCCAATCGCGATTTTTTCTAGCTTCACTGGTGGATTGGGCATGCTGAAGAGCGTCTTCGAAATGTACGGCTGAAGCATCTCAATCGGACACGTCAGGATAGATCAAAGCACAAAATACATACAATGTAAGTGCCCGCATAGCTCTCCCCAGCTAAATACAGAGGGCGGTTCTTGAGACTCGGGAAAATCGCCACGATATTGGTGAGAAAGTTCTTCTATAAATGGAATGACAAATAAAGCCTTGACATGCTAAGAGAAATCAACCTACAAAGTCCTGTCCCATTTGATCCTCATTTGCGACGAAACCCTCGGCGTCCGCGGTGCTGAAACCAGTGCCAACGGGCTGATCGACAAAGAAGATATCCGCGAGCTGATGCCAGCTCCATGGGTTTTCCGAAGGCTGGTTATTGAAGCCGATTCGAATTGGGCCAATCTGGGAAGAACATATCATTAAGATTGGTGTTGAGGGAGAGTCAATGCGATACTGCAATACTTACCTCTTGAAAGGCCCCGTACATACTCGATGATCCAGGGCTGCCCTCAAATTTAGATGACAAGCGTTTATTGTGAACTAGCAACCCACCCTCCGTTGAGCCAAATGACCCATGGCTCGTCTGTGCGTTCTCCGTCTGCTGCACTGAGACCACCGTCTTCTCGTTCGAGTGCATAGAAGAACAAGGTATTATTAGGGTGGTTTTCTCGATTGACTGACACACTGCCTGCAAAGCTGCGCGGCATAGTCCAGGTTACATTAGGCAGTGGGTCCTTTACTTCATAATCTGGGGACATAACGGCATGGTGAGCCGGAACTAAAGGGCAAACCGTTTGAAACTACCTACAATATTGCCAGTCTGGCCCATATGGACTCGTGGGCATATCCGGGTACACAGATGGAGCACTACTTTGAACTTGAGCATGCACTCGGAGCGAGCTTGAGCCGAATAAGAGAGGTGCAGCCATCCGTAGCCACGAGCTCGAAGAGCGAATCCAGTGATGCCCCATCAATGACTTCTCGAGGTGTATGTAATATCAGGAAACAAAAACGAGCGTGTGTGCAACCCCGGGCGCTGAACACGAAGGCGCGAGATAGTCTTCCAGACGCAAGGAGGTCGTGGGGAAGCCGACAGTGCCCGGTGGCAACGAGTTGATTTGGAACTGCTTGCGTGAAGGAATGCGAGTAAGCAGACGAGTGGGGAGAAGCAGCAAGAAGCGCCGGGTATCGTATATGAACGCGGCCTCGGCCTCGACGCTTTATTGGCTTGTCCCACTGAAAGGTCGGCGTAGGTGGTGAGTAAGTAAGGTGAGAAGAAAGAACGACCAGTAGCGCGCGGCATTGGCGGCACGTGAACAGCATTACGACTTACGACTGCGGATTATGTTGAAATGTCTAATGCAGTCATAACATACTTGATACTAATCACTAATCAGAATCATACAACACCACCCCGCTCTTTTCCTCGTCTTCATCCTCCCTTTCACTCGCCCGCACCCGCTCGAATAGACTGGCGTCAACCTCTCTTGCATCCGCGTCTGCGTCTTTCTCGACATCTTCTTCTCCAAACCGATCTCCTCCCCTCTCGAAGAGTTGTCTGCCACTCAGTCGTACCCGTGTGCGCTTCCATTCTTCACGCTCTTTGAACGTCATCTTCGCGAGCTTCTCCTCGTCAGCACGGGCTTTGATGGTGGCTTGTTCTCGTAAGAAGGCCGCTCGCCAGGCCATGAACGTCGCGGACGTTACCGGTGTACCGCGTGTTTTAGCTTCCTCCTCCTGCGAGTCGATAGACCGCCGGATGGAACATTGTAAATAGGGATTATGAGATAGAGCCGGTGAATCCTTGGAAAATATGCAGAAGAAATAACACCAACTTCGTGAGCCTGTCGCTCCTTTTCAGCTTCTTCTCCCTTCTTCTTCTTCACCCGATCTTGCAATATGGTGGAAAGTTGTTCACGTACGTGCGTGACTAATGTAAAGGTCATGGCCATTCCAAGATTTTCGTTTCCCTGGGAGATCGTCAGGACAGTTGAAGCAACGAAGGCCAAAATTCACGCACTACTTCTTCCAACCCCTTCAGTATGTCCTCCTCTTCTTGTCCTGTCAACGATCCTTCATCATCCTCGAGACCTTCCAAAGAAACCGTTGGGCATATATCCGGGTACTCTGGCGGAAATGTGACACTGAAGCGTAACCTCACTAAAGTAACGGAAGGTTCAGTGCAAATCTAATTCAGTGCAAATCTAATTCGATGACTAAATGGTTCATCATGAGGTGAAGGTGCGCAACAGCCTCTCCTCAGGGCCGTGGCCACAGGCGGACAAGGATCGAGCGCAACGTAAAAGGAGTATGGGAGATTGAAGAAAGGTAGGAAGTGTGGCGAGCCATCTCGCTCCTCGGAGACACCACTGGGAAGACTCACAAGGATCTGCTCCAGATACGGGTTCTTCAGGTTCGACGATGATGGAGAGTTGTGTATCCGATACCTCTTGCCAATATCAGGTTCGTGTTGGAACATAAGAGCACGTTTGGGGCCTACTAGTAAGATCGTCACCATAAATGGAATCGAGCACCTGGGAACGTGAACCCATCAATGCAAGTTTGTTTCTGGTTAATCGAGGGACATACCTCGAATTCCTCCACGAGGACTTCTGACGCCATCGTGTGTAATCCTCCACCAGATGTGTGGACACCCAAGGCAAAACCCAGCCTCAGTCGAATTTGTGTCACCCATCATGTCCTTCCTCGCTGGCCTGACTCGCTCATCGGCGCAGTTCATATGCGACCGTTCGCTCGCTACGCTTTCGTCGAGGATAGCGTTGCCCATGGTGGCCAAAACTGCTGTAGTAACGGCGAATGTCCGAAGAAATTGGACACAGACGCCTGAACAGCTGCCGGCCAACACAAAAGTGTGGAGAGACATAACAGCAGCGATGGATAAGGCTAATGTTCTATCCCACCGGCGGGACACGACCCCGGATCAGGCTTGGGAGCGTCGGAGTGTTTTCAAGCTTGCGAGGCTCCAACATGTTCCATTACCAGGTCCTTCAACGGGTAAGTTGACCAGACCTATAGCTCGTCTATTTCATTTTCTACCAGCTTTCTTGCTCACCGTTGCTGGTCCCTCTAGGTCGAACCGTCTACATTACTCAACGCCAATCGTTTGCTATGGCGCTAAACAGGCTCGACCAAATCATCCGAACAAACCATGTACGGCGCGAGCTTATGGAGAGCAGGTTCTTCACCAAGGGTCATGTGCGGAGGCACAAGCTCAATGCCATCCGCTGGAGACGACGATTCGCACAAATGGTAAGTCCAAGAAACCGAGTTCCTGAGTGTCTATTGCTAAGGCCTTTGCTGACTGGTTTTATCCAGGTGCGGGAAAAGGTGCAGATTGTTCAGGGTATCCGCAAGCGCGGCATGTAGCTTCATGACTCCCGTCTGCTCTCTCATTACACTAGGAAACTACATTCCTGAGCCCGCGGAACGCGTGGCTTTACTAAATACGTAAATATGGGAGTGGAAATTTACCAACCCGAAAGTCAAGTCAATCCAACACAAGCCCAGCAACAGAAACCATTCAATCGCTATACTGGAGACGAATAGTTGTTATAGACCCAGTCCGTTGTAGGGGCACCATTTAACCTGTTTCTTCTAGTCTTTAAGGTTTCATTTACGTTCTAGTAGGTGCATACCCCCCATTCCTTTCATTGTTCTCCCTTCCGACCATCGTGACAATATACTATGGTGCTTTGAGTGCCAGTATGGCTTTGTCGTTCCTCCTTACGGCCCGTATGAGTGCCGCGACTGTTCAATGCAGGATGAGGATGATGGTTTGAGGTCTCACCATTTCTTGGTGCCCCAATGTTACGCAGCCAATGCAGGGCCTCGCTTCGTCGATCTCGAGCTTCATACCATTATTGAAATTAACTAGTCAATTCCTTGCATTCTTTTCGTATTACAATCTGTAGAAACATTCACTAGCGTATTCAGCGGTCAAGACGAGTTAGAGAAATGAGAAAAAACGCGTGAAAACGCGTCACTCGGACCGCCGTGCTTGCCAAGCACCAACCACTCATGGCTTATTCGATGGGGGGTGCGACTTTTCTGTAAGATACACTGGGATAGAGAAAATGACGAGGCTGTACCAAATATGCGTTGATATGAGAACGTTGCTGATGACTGAGAAAGAACTTAAAGGTGGGTTGCGGAAAAAATTCCGCACTCTTTATAGGGCTGTCACCGAGCGCACGCCTAGTTCTTTGGCGATGAAGGAACGCCCGTTGTCCACCCCAGCCTGGCTCTCGAACGATTTCACGAGCGATTTTTGCATAACACCTGCCTCATCCATCCTGTTATTGGAGAGGGAACTGGTCAGTGCCGTCCATCGAGCAAAAAAAGAGCCAGAGAATAAGAGGGGGAGAGATCATGTATGGTATATGCTAGTACGTACCAGAGGACCTTTGCGCCTTTGGTCTCACAGGCAATCTTGACTGGTGCCCAACTAAACCTAGCGACGCTGGGGAATCCAAAAGTGGGTTCAAAATGGTTGGCAAGCCAGTCACGAGTGTTCGGATCCGAGGGGTACCCAGACCCGAACTCTTTCGTCCAGCCTTCGACCAGTGACTTGTTGTCCGCTGCCTTGCCCTTGGCTTCTACAGGTGCAGCACCGGAGGGTCTGTGATCCTCCTCCCAGACCCAATTGTCGACCCATGCGTCGCGGGTGACTTTGGCCGCAACACTCGCGGCGCCGACGATCTTGAAGATGCTGTCCGCTTTGGCACGCACATCTATCTTTTCGACATTGGGGAAGAGGCGCTTGAGGTATTGCTCGTACTTCTGCGGCGGGCCAAGTGCGTCTACGTAGATTTCGGATATGGACGCGGGGGGGGTTCGCGAGGAGAGTGCTGAGGTGATCGAGGTGATGAGATGGACCGTGGCTGCTTGAGATTGCTGGTTGAGGTTTGTGGGCGGTTTGGAGAGCATGTGCTGCGAGATTGATTGGGGACTAGGGGGAGCAAAGAAGACGCGTTAGTTTGGCCCTCGACGCGTTTTCTGGAGAGAGATAAATATGTAAAATCTGTAGGGGAGGATGTGCTCTGGATGCAAGTACAAGGGCAGAGGACGACGCGCGATCAGGGCAGTGGCGGGTTGATGGCCGGGCGGAACAATCATGGCGTCAATGGGGCATGAATGGGAGGGATGCAGGGACAGGGCCGCATGGAAGAGGACGCTGGCGGACCGGGCAAGGGTGGGAGGGATCACGTCCGAAGCCTTCCTTCTTACCTGACGACTCGGACGGCCCACCCCAAGTTTTCAGGATCGCTGCTCAATTTTTGCAAAAGCTCCTCGCGCTCTTGGTACGATAACGTTTTCGAGTCTGTCGCAAGCAATCCGTGTCAGAACGTCTGGTCGGAGTTTCCTGCATGGACAGATCATAAACGGACCGTCGAAGCCCATCGCCTCCAAAGACTTTTCGACATAGGCGACGGGGCAAAATGCGATGGCATACACAAGAGGTCCAAGTGCTGGACCTCTGCCGGCTTCGTCGATACCGAGAAGGTAGGGGCCGGGTGCGGATGGGAGAGAGGAAAGGTACGTGTACGACTGGGTGAGCGGGATACCCTCGGGAGGCATCGAGGGTGGGATGTAGGACGACTCTGACTCGTCGTCGTTGTCGTCGTCGTTGTCGTCGACGTCCATGCCGTCATGGGACGGATCGCGAGTGCGTAGGGGTTTGTCGGTGGGCGTGGGGACGAGCAGACGACCAATGAGATTGTCCTTGACCGGGGTTGGGTGGACAGGAGCGCCCGGAAGGTGGTGTGAGACGTCCTTGTCCATTTCGTGTGCTCAGACGCGCAGGCTGGCTGGCGGCCAAACAATGGCCAAAGTTTGGCCGAACACGTCAGGTTTGTTTGGCCGGCCGTCGGATTGGAACCTGGCTCTCACTCTCGCCTCTCGCCTCTGGCCGCTCGCTCGCTTGCCTGCTTGCTGTTTTCGCGTATTGCTCGACTGTTTTCGCGTGCTGTTTAAGCTCCGACAAGGGGCTACCACGTCTCCGCCATGCAGCCTTCAAATTCCCGCCCCAATCTCCCGCCGCTCATCCTTGCCCGGCTTACCAACCCTACCGACCAGCGGCGATCGACACCCCAGCCCAGCAGCCGCCAGATCACTTCGCCTCATACCCCACTCAACCCCCAAACCCCTCCCGAAATCGTCTCCCCCCGTTCTGCACTTTCTGCACTCGATTCACCCGCCACCACCCTCGCGGGTGAAGACGACGACGAGTATCAGTGGACAGGCGACCAGATAGCCACCCTCACCCGTGTATGTAACCCCCAGCCCGACTTCTTCAGAAAACGTGGCTCACCAAATCTTTCTTTTCCGGTCACCTTGCAGACCCTCGAGGACGGCTATGTTGGTCGACCTCCCCGCTATCCGCAGACCCCTTACAATCTCCGTTTCGTTCCAGAAAACCTCGTGGCTAACTGGGCTCGCGCTCTCAAGCGAACAACCGACTGGCCCCATTCGGTTCGCTCTATCCGCAAGAAACTCAAGGAAATGTCCATCATCATTACCAACCCCGTCCAGGGTAACCCTTACCTTGACGATGAGGATGCCGCGGAAGCTCTGATGGACGCCGAGGCCTGTGAGAGGCCAAGCTCCCCACGCAAGCAATTATCAGAGCGCGAGAAAAACAGGCTGAAGAGGTCAGTATTCCATTCTCTTCGCTCTCTACAACCCAATTATTCACTCTGTTCCCAGGTCTGCGGCCCGTTTCCACGATGCCTGCGATAGCGTGCTTTCCCCAAAGTTTCATCCCTATCAGAGGCCTGGCGCCCTCTCTCCTGCACTCTCGGGTTCCTCTACGTGCTCCTTCAAGCATAGTGGTCGCGGACTTAGCCCGTCCCCTATCCTTTACTCAAACTCCAACAGTGGGTCCTCAGAGGAATTAGCCGGCAAGTCCGGGAAACTACCCACACCATTCAGATCCATGACGCCATCCCCAACATCCTTCGGTCTGGAGGCCGGTTATGGTGACCCGCCCGTACTTTCAGCCCCACTCGAGACCCCGCTCTCCAAGTTCACCCGCCCTGAGTATACGCAATTCCGTAGTCCCATTCAACCTAGTTTGGATGTGCCAGAAACTCCGGCTGGCCTTCCGACAACCAGTCATCTGAGGGTAATCGCTCCCTCCCCACTTCTCACCTGGTCGACTCAGACCTGCAATGCCCTTTCGGGGTCTCCATTTTCAAGCGCTTCCTTTGGCACCACCCTTGTGAGTAGTGTCAATGCAAGCATCGAGAATCTCAAGCTCGTTACCCCCAAGCCCTCAAGGGCGATTCAAAGGAGCCAGAGCTTTACTGCTCGCCCAGGAGATGGCGTCAAGCGCGCTCCAACCTACGGTGGCGGGGCTTCGAGTGTCGCCGAATTGTTTTTCCCACCGTCCAACGTCGGCAATGTGCCTGCCACTCCGCAGATGGGGGGGCATGTTGAAGGCACTGTGGATCCCGATTCTACCATCAAACCTAAGAGTGCAGTCAGGAGGAATCATACCACAACCACACCCGCCCCCTCAGCTTGGGACACAAGGAAGAAGGCCGACAAGAGACCCAGGACCATCTCTGGTTCTGACACCGAGGGCTGGCGTTCCCTTGTCCCTGTCACCTCGCCCTCGAAGATGGACACTTCCCCTCTTACTCCCAAGGCCGGTATCTCAAGAGGTGGAGTTCGAGTTAAACGCGCTCGCAAAGAGGACGATATCACGCCTACCCAACCGACTTCCAATACAGGGAGTGATGCCGTCTCTTCAAGGCTGACAAGGTCTAGCAAGAAATTGTCTGACGCATTGGGTTTGAGCACTCCCTCCAGCAGCTCGAGTCGTGGACCCGCGTCTCCTGGGTCCCCTATGATCACCTCTCCACTCAGCAGCAAGACTCCTATTGGGCCCACGACCAAGCGCAATTCCCTCTCTCACCGTCGCGCCACGTCTCTACTCGCAAGCGGCTCGACCACGATCACTAAAGAGCAGCTCCAGGACGAGAACCAGGACACTAGCATGATCATCATCGAGCAACCTGAGCGTCGTTCATCAAGTCCTGCTGTTACCCGGAACTTGAGGACAGTCGGGACCGCTCAGTTTCCGCCGAGAATGAAGCGAACCAAGAATCAGAGCGGAGGAGATGCCCTCTAAGCATCTCTGTATACGTTCATGGCTCGAACGGGCCGCACCTTGTCTCTTCTGGTCACTCCCATCAATCCGCACACGAACCGCTCTCCGTGGTACCATTTGTCTCCGTTTTCGCGCAAACTCCTTTTTGCTGAAAGATCTTGGGGTTTACTCGTCGCCGTCGTCGTCATGCATTTACTCTCGCTTCTCTTCCTCATCTCAGCAATCTCCATCTCGTCCGTCGTCGTTTCAAGCCCACTTCGCGCATGTGTCAATACCTCGTCCATCTTTGTTGTTGCTCATGTCGTGTCGTTCGACGTTCGTGCAGCACGATTCGCTCGAGTCGCCTCGCCTCCCTACACTGTATAATGTCGCTTTACGACTCTCTTGGACTTGCCTCTTCCTCTTGCAGCTCTTCACGCTTTCTCTCTCTTCAACTTCACCATCAACTTGCGGCTCACCTTTTACTTTATTGTAAAATCAAGAAATCCCACAACGCCCGAGCCTCCCTCGACTTCACGATCTCAAGTCTGCCTTTCACCTCTTGGGCCTATTTCATCGTGTTTGATTTACTCGCCTCCATCAAGAAACATGTATCCTCGCTAGACGAGACCGCGTCTGTTCAAATGTATGAGCTCAACCTCGAAGGGAGCTCAACCCCCCACTCCAAGTCGCATCGCCTCCCATCAGCAGGACGTGAACTTATTGCATATCCCCACTCCACTCATCCTCATTCCACCCGACCAAGAATGGAGGACTCGATTTTGCTCCTCGATCGTGCACACGTTCATTAGCACCGTCTTCCTGACCCCTCATGAGGTGAGCGTTCCATCAGACTGAGGGTGTCACCAATCTCATACCCAACAGGTGTAACTTCCCGCCGAGAAATTCTGGCGGAAGGGTCATTAAGTGCAGATCATCGCCAGGTCTCATCCAGGGTGATATTTTCTCGGTTTCTTGGAATCTCTCAGCCATTATGTTGTTTTCATTCCCCAAACCCAACTGATCCGACCCAATTCGATGATCCACTCGCCCACAACCCCTTGTTGTACCATTCAAAACGTCAACGCATGTCGCGCACACTAACGCTCCTTCGATCTTTGCCCTCCATCTCTCACATCTCGGCCACCATCTAAATTGGTCTCAGATAATTTAATCTCATCTACTCGCACGGATCTGTGCCATCACGCTCGTTCCATTATCTTGGGTTTCAACTTTTGCATCATCTCTATCTCGTACTCCAACCATCACCGCATCATCTAGGACGCGATTATTTCTGGAAAATTAGGCCTCTTTGCCCACCAAATTATAAGCTCTATGCATCTGCTCTCTGCCCCTCATAACCCTTCTCTCTCAATCACCTCTCAATATCTCGTGTCTGTGCCGCGTGTCCCCTCGTCGCTCCTTTACCTTCCATCTCCTGGAGATTATAATGTGCTATAGCTTTGCTCGATGTACATGCCTCCCATCCACACTCACTATAACTTCCTTTATCACCTACTCTCGTCTCGTAGCTGCCTCCAAGTACCCATCTCATTTGCATATGAACCCTTGATACTTCCCCACCCCTTTTATCCCGTGACCCTACCTCCCCGTGGCTCTAATTTTTGTGAACGTTGGGTAGAGGTGATCTGGTTTTGTGGTACCCCCGTTTTGGTACGATTACTGGTCGGGCTGGTGGTTGGTTGGTTGAATGTGAATTTCGTTCTCCCCGAACGCTTATGCAATGATATAAGCCAGACCTGTAAACGGGTAGGACCTAGTTACTTGATTAAGCGGCTAATCCGACCAGAAGATCAAAACAGATATAAACAATAGCAAGATATGTAAATCGACGTTCATAACGAACATTTGGGTTTCAATCCTCTCCCAGCCAACCATCTACTGTGTGAGATCGATCGGAGCACTCTTGGCTTCACCCTCCGCTGGAGGTGATTCGGCTCCCTTCTTTTCTTCTACGACGGGACCATCAACGACCTCCTCAACGACCTCTTCAATAAACCCATGCGCGGGCAGCAGACCCGTAGATTCGGCCCCCGCAGTGCTTTCCGACCCCTTTCCCCTATTCAAAAAACCTGAACAGTAGGTCAATATCCTGTTTCTTATACGAGACGAGCCGAGCTGTACACCTCACCTTTGAACTTCTGATTATGCTTTTTCTCCCTCTCCCTATCAGCAGCGCGGATTCGAGTTAATTCAGCGTCGATAGCGGCAGCATCTTTGTGGCGATTATGAGTGATCCATCGCTGAAGAGGGCTTTGAGGCCAAGGAAGGGGTGATGCGGTAGAAAGGGGGGGTCAACCCACCGGATGGATTTTTAGTTAACAGGTCGGTGAGAGTGGCCTCTGCCTTCTCCACATAACCCAGTTCTGCCTGTGCCTTGCCTTTTCGGAATTGCGCCTTGTAGTTCTTTTTGTTCTTTTGCAACGCCTAGATGGGCGCAAGAATCAATAAGAGAACATGTTAGGTATTGGATAGGATGGCAATGTGCATCGAATGTGCCGCGTTAGGTCATAAAGTTCTACGAGATTCGGTTGTGTTCGCGATGTTCACCAGCCTCAAGAAAGCGGCAGTGAGTCCAAAAAAAGATAGCGAACACACCTTATCGGCACATTCCCAAGCTCGTTTCCAATTCCCGTTCTTCATGTGACACGCCGACTGGTTTCCATAAACTTTGGAGAGTAAGTCTTCGACCTAGGTTACAATGGGCATACATCAATCGGAGCATAGTAAACCAGAGAAAGGAATAAGTGGATACCTCTGTGGGCTCCTTGTCCTCGTCGTTTTGAGGCGGCGCGTTCAACGGCGAGGGTGCCGAGTTGCCGTTCATGGAATCGAGCAGATTTCTGGAGTGCAAGGCTGTCCATCAGAGAAAGATATGGAGATGCGATTTTTTGAGACGTGCTTGTCGATACCCTGGAGATAGAACAACGCCTAAACCGTTTCCGTGCTTGTGAGCGACCGCTACCGAACGCGGCGTGTAGAGAGAACGTACTTCATGGTATGCCCTCAGTGCTGTTTGATTCGAACACGGAGCGTCAGAAAGACGAGTCGCGCGTCGTCGCCACACCAGGCGCCTTCCGACTGACCGTCTCTAATCTCGCCCGCCTTGAAAGCCTGGTCACCTGTTTCCTTCTTCTGCTTTGCAATCTCAAGCTTTGCCAGTGGGTCCTGTGCTATCGAGACGTCCATATTACTCAACGAGAAGGCAGGAAGGGGCAAGAATGAGTGCTTTGATGATTACGAGCCAGACTCATTAATTCTCCGTCGGTCTAAATATAGGGAGAGAATACAGCTGTACTTTTGTCCCGATAGTCATAAAATACAAGCTCCAGTTTACTGGCAAACAGAAGGGAGATAAAGCGAGAGATTGGCGGGAGAAAGCTCGAATCCAAGATCGGATAACCTCCAACTGGTTTTGACGACCTGGTAGGGGTCGTTTTGCCGCCACTGTCTTGGTCACAGTTGTGACTTCGTAGCCCCCAAAAGATAGGGGCCATGAGCTCGATCGGGCCCTGTTGGGCAAGGAATAGTTTCACCTCATTTTCGATGACTTAGGCATGCCACAGGGGTACCCGTGCCAGACCGATGGAGTCATGCAGTAGCTCGTGAGTTGGGATATTCGCAATCCGATGGGAATACGACCGGCCACTTGAGTTCTAGCAC
>Ga0307513_10003592_pt1 | contig 20966 bp, 23 predicted proteins | sample 15_EM_MG_FD_202174 | JGI IMG/M metagenome (GOLD analysis project Ga0307513, IMG submission 202174) | Populus trichocarpa ectomycorrhiza microbial communities from riparian zone in the Pacific Northwest, United States - 15_EM | ecosystem: Host-associated > Plants > Roots > Unclassified | place...
CAGTCTTCATCAGTTGCCGGATGGCCTTCAAGAAGGGAGAAGAACTTGTGTCTTAAAACCGCCTTGATTTGCTCAAATGTGTGCGTTGTATACCAGCCATCCCGCTCCTGCCTTGAGGATTAGTCGACGACAAGAGAAGAAAATTAGGAACTGACATTGCAAGATTCCCGAAGTCCGCCTGGGTCTTCTATCATCTCCTTCAGCATGGGGTCTATAATGTCGCAAAGCTGGAAAGCTGCAGTCTCCTTCGTCAAGGTCTGCCCATCGAAGATATGCGAATTCCTACATCTAGCGTTAGAGCAATGTGTAATAGTACTCGAAGGATTGACTGACCTCCTTTCAGCGTCCTTTTCCTGAGTGCGTAATGACTCAGATGTGGATGGCCGGTCGTGGCGTCTGGCGGTTACAGATGGTCTCGAGATGGGGTGGTTTGCGTTGCGGAAATACAGGCGCTGGTAACTTGTTGGATTTGAGCGACTTTACATTCTGCATGGGCAAGGTCGACTCACAATCGCGAACTAGGGTCCTTTCGAGGGTCGTAAGAGAATCTTACGAGTGTATCACGCCAAGGTCCATCCTGAAAGACGTAACAACAAAGAGGCAAGAGCAATTTGGAGCTGATGCAACTCAGTCAAAAGCCAAAAACATATTGATCGACTCACTTGAGGATATCCCTAGCTTCAGCCGCGGAGAACTGATTAAACAGTGACATTCTTGTCCATATCGGACGCTCTTTGAACAGCTTGAAAAGAAAGTAGGTGTTTGGGTAACAGGTTAAACCGGAATTACGCACTGCTTCTAGCTTCGCCAAAATGATTTCATTTATTTGATTTCTTCCACCTTCTACAGCTTGTGGAGGCTTATCTGGGACCTAGATAAATATAAGTACTTCGACATCCCAACGAAGAGAAAAGGGAGTACATGAACATCAGCAAACATGATTGAAGCAGGACCATAGCCCTTCCACCGCATTCTGTTGATGAGCCGTTTCCTTTCCTCGCCTGTTTCTTCATCTACAGTGGTGGAAATCATGGAGGCAGTGTTTGCTTTGAAACTATTCAATCATTATCGTCTGTACATGAGGTCTCGGAAGAAAAAGAACAAACTTATATCCTTGAGGGATGGTTTGCCGACTGAACAATGGCGGAGGAAAAAGACGAAGGCCCTTTGAAGGTGAAGGGACGGGCTGTGACATATCAAGTAGCTGGGGGTCGAGGTTTGAATCTGGCTCGGGAATTATTGCCGGAGAATTAGCTGGTGGTCCATGAGACATGGAGTAGGAGCACAAGGTTTCCACTATGTCGAGCCACATGAATGAGTTGAGAGCAAAAAAAAAATGGGAAGAAAATGCCGTCATACCATCCATTTTATTCATGGCCATACGCAGCTTTGCAACTGGGTCCTCCATGTCGGGAAAATACTGGAAGTCAGCCATACCTAAAGCGAGAAAAGTCGATTCTCTCTCTAAAGAACGTATGGCACCTTACTCACTTCGAAAACGCGCCGTCTTCGCCACGATCCCAACAACTTCAGCGGTATATTCTCCAAGGGTGCCATCAATGGAGGTACTCGGGCCTTCTCCCCGCTTTCGCTTCCTTTTGACGACTTTCAGAAGAAGATTGTTCGCGCCAATAACATCTCCAGGTATAGGGTGAGAGAAAGGATTACCCGGTCGCATAGATAATTCAAGAAGTGCGTCACTTTTCAGTCCACTCCTACGAAACGCTCGATCAACGCTGGATTGACCTCCCAAGCTGTGTATAGCTGCAGGAACAGACGCGGGTTGGACATAGCCTGGGTACTCGACAGAGTAGAAAGAAAGCTGAGGAAGAACCCTTTCAGGTGCTGGCGGGGATATGGATGGAAGCTCTGAGGAACTTTCGTTTTCCATCTTGGAAGAAGTCAAAAGTAAAGTTGATTATCTAAGACACATTCAATCTTATCTCGCAAGTTCATTGGAATTTCATAGGTCATCAATTACTTGTCGAAAGGTAATTAAGAGCTGCGAAGACCATCCTAGTTTACCGGTTAGCAGCATCCAGTTGTAAAGAGCCTTGCCCTTCTACAACGTCCTCAGTCGGGAACTTGGAAAGCAGCTCAACTTTTACCACCACCCATTTTGCTGAAGGCAGCCATTTCATCCATGAGTTCCTGGGTTAATACGATATAGAGTCAGAACATCGGGTCCTCTTTAGATTTGGTGTGGCCATATAAGCTGCCTCATGTTGAACGTATTTACCTTTGTATTCAGATCGACGCCAGCCTTTTTGAACTCTTCGACAAGATTTTGAGCGGCCTCACGAACCTCCGCATTCAAAAACAGTTTAGACATCTGAAACATAGAAGGGGCCTTCCCAGATGTCATTTCAACGCCTAACAACCCGTGGTTGGAACGACAATACAGCGCAGATAGAACAGATAGAACGAACCGTGTTTTTGCAGAACCTCTCCCAATTTCTGAACTGCCAAAACCGCTTCCGGTCGTTTTGAGAGTTTTTGAAAGGTAGTTGTATTTTTGAAAGCCATCAAGGTCTCATGGTCTACCTTGGGCCCTTCGACGGCTCGGCGGGGGTAAGTTGACGACAGGAATCGTAGGCATTGAGCGGGCCGCTCAGAAGGTATGCGTCGTCGGAATCCCGCCGACAGGACAGATGACGAGAGACTTCTGACGGCGGACATCCGAGAGAATAGCATGGTGATGGACAAAGGAGAGAGGAAGGGTGATGACATAAGAAACGCGATCGTCACGATCATGCAATTCGGTCACGACACTCTTGCAACGCGTCTTGGACAACTACGACCTCATGGACTTTGACTACTTCTCAATTGAGGCTATCCTTGCCGAAAACCAAGTCGGTCTTTGTCGATCCTCGATCACCCTCCATTCTGACCACACGGATCTGTAAATCCAGAAAATCCAATGCACATTTAAGCATGAGATTCCTGGGATGGGCCATCTCGGTGGAGGTTCAGAGCGCGACGTAAGTCCAACGGACTGGTTCTATGATAAAGCTAATTTATTATTCCCAGATCGCAATGTTGAGCAAAATACAAATCCCAATCTGGCTGGCATACACAATTATATACTCGTCAGTTTCCTCCAAATCTACGACAAGGCATTCATCGACGCAAGCCATATAGAGACTGGGCCGAATTCAACATACCCACACCATTTGGATCAAGAGTGCGCAACGCCTTGAAAGCAGAGGCATGCAGCGTGCGACTCTCAAACCTAGTGGGGGCAGGTGGCTTATGGTACGGATTTGGGAAGACCATCATGGATATGTATGTGACCTGCGACACTGCCGTGTTTGCATCACTGCGCTAACTCTTCCTCTCGCAGTTTGAGCGACGAGCAGGCCAATGAGATGTCTGATATGCTGAGCAAAGTACGCCCGATTTCCCCCAATTCATCATCTCTTCGTCCTCAGCGAGCGGCTACAGACATTTCGGGACCGTCTTCCCGAGGTTATCGACCAAGCGCAGCATTTCGCGGTTCTGGGACAGGCCGGGGCAGGAGGATCCTCGGCTGATACGGCACAATCATTTCGGGAAGGGCTGGACACGACGGAACGAGAACGTGTGTATGTTGTTGTTGTAGGAACAAGAATTCTCTAACAGGATTATAGTGTTCTCGCTCACACAGGAAAGTGCTAAACGAACCAAGCTGTGGTACGAGGATAGTGGCCGATCGAAACACTGAGTCACTGGCTCTTCTTCTCCTCAATCTTGCTCCTTTTATCTGAATCTCCTTCTCCCTCTACGGAAGGAATGTTTTTTAGCTCATTAACGAACCTGTTTCAAATATATTAACACAAGCTTGTATTGTAACACCAACATTGATGGCTTACCATTTTACGCTGAACCACAAACATAGCTCGATCCCCATGAGGGCGAATACATGTGGATTTCCGGCGGTCAAGAAGGCAAGGATGATAAACACAAGGAGAAGTATTAGAAACGAGCAGTCAACAATCAGCAGGAATGTTGGGTGGAGAGAGGAGCCAGGTTGTAAGATGGTCGAGAAGAAGGACTCGGACACATTGTCGGGGGCTGGGGTTGTTTGTGGCATGCCAGTGGCTATAACTGCGGTCCTCGTAGGCAACAGCGGCGGAAGGCTCAAGCTGGTATGATTGCTGACAAATACTTTGATTCGTCACTTCAATTCTATTTCGTGTTCTGTATACCCCAACAGGATGTATGAATCAATAGCGAACACAAAAATCGCACTCTTGAGAATTCTGCGCTACTGGTTCTTGCCAGTTGACTGTCGAATTCGGAATGCTTAAGCGCCCTATCTTGGGCTCACCACGCTACTTAGTCTCAAAGGTTGAACGTCTCCACCAGCACAGTGTCATATTGTAGCACCTTGACTACCCCAGATATTAGAAAAACTCCACCAACCCCATCATTGTCACGACAAGAACAAAACCCAACATGCCGCTTTGCGTAGACCTAACTCCAAGCGAGGAGACCGGTGTTGACTGGGTACTAGATGTTGCCGACGTGGTAAGAGCAGTAACCGTAGATTGGTATGGTGGCGACGTGACAGAGGATATAGTCGTTTGAGCTATGCTGGACGGCGCGGCTGTCGACGATGCTAAGCTTGGGACTGCGGAGAGTGTTCTATTCGGATTTTGGCCAGGAAAAGTGAGCTTTGGCAAATCATGGCCTATCAGCGCACACTCATTCACCAACTCTAGAAATTTTCGAGTGAGAACGTCGTGCATTTCATAAATTTTAATAATGTTCACCATCGAGACCCGTTTGAAACTGAGTGTAATCTGTTAGTCCCGAAGCCTGTCCAACGCATACGAAGCAGTTGAAATATGACGTTTCAAAGCTAGCCTGGCAGCAACTTGAAGGTTGGCAACCCTTCATGATCCGATTTCAAAATCAAGCAAGATAGAAATGAGGATTCGCGAAACTCACCGCACCGATGATAGTGTTCACTGGATCGCAGATCGATTGGCATTGCGAAGGGACTGGAGGAATCCCAGTGCCGCCGCCAGTCTGTCTAGCTGCGAATGAGGCTCTTCGCTCCAGATCGATTCGAACTAGGAGATTAGATAGGCCTCGCGCCTGACTGGTCGGAACCATCATCATCCCGACCACCGTCAGATAGAGCAGGAAAGCGCGGTGAAGCATGTCAGCCCAGTTAGGTGGTGACCAGAATGCGAGTTAACGTTGAACGTTGAACCGAAATCTACCGAAATGGAGGGTTCTGCGGCACCCAAGCGAATACTGTTCTCACAACGACTCGCTGCCATAAACTGCCCACATTTACGGGCCGAAGTGAGAGGCGAGCTCATGGTGTCGTCCTGATAGCCGAGTGATGGTTAAAGATACATAGCATAGGAACAAACTAAGAAAGATAATTATAGAAGTTTGATTATCTGATAAGACATACTCTCTTAAGAGTCTTACTTCATTCATGTGCTGAATTATTAAACGAAACAACGCCCATATCCATAAATTTCAAATGGACAGCAGCGAACATCTGAAATGGATGAAGGAGGCCATGGTCATGGTGAGTTCCCAACACGCTTTCTCCATCAAAACGAATTCAAAAGCTTCCAAATGGTAATATCAGGCAGAAGAAGCGCTCGCAGCAGGCGAAGTTCCTGTAGGCTGTGTATTCGTCAGAGATGGAAGGATAATCGCGAAAGCGAGGAACCGCACCAATGAACTCCGTAATGTATGCTCCAATTGGGTGGACATCTCCTCATAACTTAGACATCAGCTTAGGCTACACGCCATGCAGAACTCGAGGCGATCGATTGTATTATCGCTGATGAAAAACTCACCCCGGAAATTGGGCAATATCCACTCTCAAAAACGATGCTCTACGTAACAGTCGAGCCATGCATCATGTGCGCTTCTGCCCTGCGGCAGATGGGGATTCAAGAGGTATACTATGGATGTGGTAACGAGAGGTTTGGTGGATGTGGTAGCGTCTTGGGAGTAAATGAAGAGTCAATTCCGCTTCTGATAACCCTTTGGCACGTAAAAACTGACTACTTATCCGATTCAGCTTGGATCACCCCGTCCATAAAAGTTATAAGGCAACTGGCGGTTTTTGTCGAGAGGACGCCATCATGATCCTCCGACGTTTTTACATCACAGAAAACGCCAATGGTGCCTTTCCATTCCCTTTTTCCAATTCCTGAATTCCCAATTTACTCACTTCCTTTCGTTCACAGCCCCAATTCCCAGGTCGAAAGCCAACCGCGTTCTGAAAACCGAAATTAACCCCCCTTCATCGCCTCACTAGCCGGTAGTTCGGCCCTCCATAAAAAAAAAGTTCACGTCCACATCATCAACGTTTTGGGGTACCAGGGTCCAGCATATTTTAAACCGCGGGAATTGCCAGGGATAACCATCTACTTCAAGTGTGTCTCGAGGTCACGACCAATAAGGCCAATCACCTAAACGGAGAGGCGCTGTTCAGGCCCAGCTCCGGAAGCTCGCGCGAGAGTCCACAGCATAAAAGATTCACGCGATGGACCTTACTCTAAAACCCAATATACCATTATAGGAGAATATACGTAGGTGAACTACTATCGTAGTGCCCGATTTAAAAAGAATACACCCATGGCTAGTAAAATAGATTAGAGATGCGGCGAGTCTCCGCCTTAGTCCTTCCAAACTAAGCCCAAGGATTGGGCGACGAAACCCCACTTGTCTGCGTTCTCTTTAATTCTGTCGAATATAGGTTAATTTGCAAAGCAAAGATGAAAAAAGGCGGAGGAAATAGCACTTTTGTTGCATCGACTTGCCCGCTCCATGCCCCGCCTTCTTGTCAACCCGAAGAAGTAAAGGGTTTGGGTTGGATGGGAGACTGTACTGGAGTTCTGCAGCCAGCTTGAATGAATGCATTGGCACGACGCGATCGTCATCTGTAGGGTTTATTCAGGTGGGCCGAGACATCCGGTGGGCGAAAAAGTAGAAAGGTAACTTACGATCGGCCGTTAAAAGCATGTAGGGCGGGAGGACCTTGTCCTTCGGTATATTGTGTAATGGCGAGAGTGGGAAAATGTAGTCAAAGTCTTTCGGGTCGTCTGGATTGCCGTAATCGCTTGTCCAGGCTTTGCCTATGGAACCCAGGAGTTCCGTTAGATGTTTCATTCAAAATTGATTTAAAGAGTATTTTCGAACCAATGGTAAATCGATGGAACTGAAAACGAAAGGCGGTTAGAGAATCTCAAGAAAGGAATTGAAAACAAACCTTCAGCAAATCGTGAACCCCAACTTCAGCCAGGGCACACCCAAATGTTCCTTCCGCAGCGCGGTTGATACACGCAGAAATCAATAGGCCTGCACAAAAGTGGTGGTCAGCATACCATGGCGTTAATATGGAGGTGACAACGGTACCTCCATTCGATCCCCCATTTATCGTAACCTTTTTAGGATCAGCGTACTTGTTTTTCACGAGGTAGTCACTATAATTATGGGAATATGAACAACGTTAGAATGGAACGAAGACCATCAACACCTACGTTGCAGCAATGAAGTCGTCAAAACAATTTTTCTGCAACAGAATGGTCATCAGACATTCGGGAGATTCTGGAACCCAACGGACCTTCTTCTCGTTCGCCCCGGCCTTATGCCAGGCCTCGCCAAATTCTCCGCCACCACGGATGTTCGGGAGGGCGAAAATAGCACCGTACTTCTGCAAGAACGTGAGAATCGTTGAGCTGAAAAATGGGTCCATGGAGATGCTGAAACCGCCGTAACCTATACCAGAGATGAAGGGCCGTTAGCAAAACCATCAGGTGGCCGGGAATAGTTAATTACCGTATTGTACCGCTGGAGCGGTGCCATCAAATTTCGTCGATTTGTGCCGGACAATGAACATTGGCACCCGCGTGCCGTCCTTGCTCTCGTACCAGACCTGAAACCAAGAAAGCGTCAGGGCCGTATCACGCACGAACCGAGGTGAGATACAAGACTGATTACTGTACACACCTGCTGGGCTTCGAAATCCTCCAGGTTGAGTCCGTTGACTTTGGTCGTTTGGTAAATGCTCCAGCGCTGTCCTTCCGGAGCTGTGAAGTCGTATCGGCCCACTGTTCCTGGGGACGTAAATCCGATCATAGTGACGAAGAAAGTGCTGCGTTTCTCTCGTCCAGTGAGGTAGGCGTAGCCGACGAAGTCTTTAGCAAGACGTTCAATTTCCTTGCCTTCTTTGGAATAAATATAAATTTCATCCTTGACCTAGTTAATAGAAGTGGGGACTTGTGAGAAATGAATTTTGGGGCCTAAAACGGGTGACTTACGTTCCGCTTGTAGACAACACCGAAATAGTCCTTGTTAAAGCACGATACACTCGTCAAGGTCGCTTCGTTTTCGGGGATGAATTCCTTGATCTGGCGGTCGTTAGCGATGTCGAGTGTGATAGCCTTGTATTGGGGGGCGGATTCGTTAGTGCGGATGTAAAATAGCGATCCTTCGTTCGTGATCCTGGTGAAAAAAATCGGTCATCCATCTGGAACATGCCAGAGCGTTTCCTTACACATCGAACTCAGCGCCCCACTCATTGAATACTTTCTTCCACTGAATCTCTAAACCTATCTTCTCGGGTTCTAAATCGGCAATCCATAGCAGATTTTGCTGAGAAAGGATGAACAAAGGGTTGCGGGAAACGACGGGAGAAGGGAAAATTTTACCCTGGAGCTATCCTTCATGACATAAAAGCAGAGATATTTGCCATCCTCTGTGATTTCGACGGAGAACATCCAATCACGATTCACCTTGTCTTGGTAAATTAAGACATCCTCCGCTGAGGAAACAGAAACAGTTATTAATAAAGAACGCACGGTGGGAACTAGCGAGAGAAAAATACATTGGGAGGATCCTATGCGATGATAGTATATCATAGCATCGAGGTCACCGTCGGTAGCGATGGTCCCAGTCCCATTTACTTTGATAGTGTCGGAGGTATCCGGGTAGCGCTGGAGAGTTTCAATGCGGCTGGGAGGGGTCGGAACATGGAGAGGCAAACCTGGTAGAAAAATCCTTTCGAATCGGGAGTCCAAGTAATTGAAGAGAATTTGACAAATTTTATTTCCTCAGGAAGGCGGCCGTGATCGTTCTTGAGATCCACCCCTTTGATAAGGGGAGAATCCAGGTGGCGAATGTATACCGTAACGAAGTCACTCCCCTGAGAGAGAGAGAGTTGGGAGTTGTGGCTCGTGAAAGAATGGAATACACGCACCGAGAGAGATATACCATAGGCGAAGTAATTTCCACATTTTGAGAAGGCATACGTTGCAAGCGATGCGGTCCCATCTTCTGAGAGGGCATTTGGCTTTAATGGGGATCAGCTAATCGCGGACGTCACGGAGAGTTAATCCTACGTCAAAGAAGATATCCCCACCGCCTTTCTCGCCCTTTGAGATATCTGGTAATGTGCTGTCCTTGGAGCGATACAGAGCTATCAAACTTGTAAGCCACTGGTTTCATACCAAGGCGATTACTCACGAGTTTGCCCTTCCAAGCCACTATTGTAAAACCAGTACCAGCGGTTGTCGTCTCGCAGCGATGGCGCATAGAACTAGCACAAGGACGTGTCACTAGTCTCATAATTCCATTTAACTTAGGGGTAGAACTACCTTCGCATAATCATTAGAGCTCCGGAACGCGGCTTCAAGGCGTGAGAGGTCCGAATTTTTGTCTAGGTAGTTCCGGGTAAACGCCTCCTGGGCGCTGGTCCACTTATCGGTCTCGTCTGTATATTCCTCGAGCCATTGATATGGGTCTGGCACGCGGACGTCTCCCGTACTAGCGCTTTTATAGACTTCGATGTGGTTCGATCGACGTGCTGGGGGATAGCTATTGGGCGTCCAGGGCGTTGGCGACATTGTAGCCAGGGTTGCAGTGGATGTATATCGAAGAAAGACGCGTCGGAGAGAGGGGAAGAAACGGAGGACTCCTGGAAGCATCAGGATGAGGTGGATTTTTAAGGAAGTCTGTTGTCCGATCAATAATCATGCGAAAGCGAAGGTAGGAGCATATATGTAATTCCACCATCCCTCACAATGAAGTGCCTCATTTCTACTAAATAATTTCCCTCCTGCAATTTTACCTCTTTCCGTCTCATCCATATACCGGAAATTTTGTGCACAGCCTTGATATAATCGATCGCTGTCATTGACTTATACTTCCCTGTCCCCTCGGACCCTTCACAAGCAGGCGTGGAGACCCAATTTCGCTTCTGGGGAATGATTAAATCGGCCTCGTTTGTCCTGCGGTCCGTGCAAGACGAAGGCACACCTCGAAAGCCCAAGGCTTGTACAATAATACAGGGTTAACCTTCCTTGTCCCCAGGCCTCATTTCCTCTCCTCTCATCATCGGAACGAAGACCGTGCCAGCAGATGACGAGCATATCCCACAAAATATCTTGTAAACTGCCCTGAAATTGCCATGGATAATTTCCGAATCAACATGAGTGATGACAGCTTTGGTATGTTAAAATTGGTTGAATCCTTCAGCTTGTGCTCAAATCACTTCTAAGATATGCTTCTTAATTGGCCCTCGGATGACCTCCGATGACGACCTCCGTTGTCTTGTCGCCATCCGAAGCTATGCAACCCTGTATGTTTTCAACGTCGGACCGGCTTCAATGCGTCCGACACAAGTCCGACAAACACTTATAAAATTCTAGAACCGACTCCAACTGCAGATTTGTAACTGGTCGATATTCCCCAGATTAAAAGTGCAGGCCGGTGAAGCGTGTCGGGCGGTCTTTGGAAACATGTCCCCTGGTGAGAACGCGCACCATGTTGTTTCCCGGTGTGAATTCAGTCATTTCCCCTTTATTCTTCAATAAAAAGATGGATCAATTAATCCATTAAAATTACGGAATATAAATTGGTCATGATACATTCAATTTCACAAAAGCTTGGTTAGCAATGAAAATAATGCTAGATTCTCGCCCAGAGCGCAGAAGACTTTGACCAATTATATCCTTCCAGGAACACCTGTACGCCATCAACCTTGGCACAGCCTGTTCCTACTGGGAGCCCTGTAGGCCTTTGACAACAAGCCGTCCTGGTGCTACGATAAGCCTTGCGTGTGCGATTTCCCCCACAAACACTTTAATCTATGCCTTCCTTTTCTATCCACTCGGCTTAACCCAGGAATGAGGTGTGGCGGTGCTAATATTCAAGCTTAAGCACTCAGGAACGTTGCCTCTCAGCCCATCTGAATGCATCACCCTTTTCCAGCTCTCTGAACAACCTAGCCTTTCCAATACAAGAATCAGCAGTAGAAATCTGGCTGAAATGCGCTGTCTAATACATGCGCTCTGACAATTGAGCAGTCAGTGCAGAATTCCGGCGGGTAACGTCCGTTCCGGATTCCCTGGAGTTTCTCACAGATCACCACGACGCATCAACGCAACATCATGACCTACAACTTCAACTGAAGGCAAACTTACAAGAGGAGATCGGCAATAGATCCGGTCGGCTCTCGACTGGACTTTCTCGTCCGACAAATCCAAACATCTTCGTGCAGTCATCTGGCACATGGCGCAAATGGCATACGAAGGGGACAAGATCGTTTCTCAAGACGCTTTGGATCTACTCTTGGTCTTCGACAACCTCGCTTTTAACTGTGGGACATACTTAGCGGTGTTGTCTGACTTTCCGTGGGTACAGAGCAATGTCTCTCTGATCCTGATGATCAGACGTGCCAAACTGTTCAACGTCTCTCTCTTCATCTAGTTCCCTTTTCTTTGGGTGGCCTTGACGATGTTGGTGCAGGCCCGTGACACGGCCTGACACGGCCATGCGGAACACACATGCCTGCCGACACCAAAACGTCATTCCTGCACGCGCTGCAGCCCGGTGCCGTCGCGCGGTTGGAAGTTGTTGGCCCACCATCGATGTTTGATCTTTCCTTCACCAAGCGGTCCAGAGTTTGTAGAACAAGGTCAGGTCAAAATTTTGTCGACCAAAAAACTTCACGAAAATTAACTTTGGTAGACACGTCAAGTACTTCTCGCTTCCTCGGAATATCTAGAGTTCGTACGTCTTCGTGCACTCCTCAAATTGTTCGACGGATTGCACTTTCGATTCATAATTGATGTACGGTGAGCGCTCAATACCCGAGTCGTTCACGCCCTCACGTTTGTAAGCCAGCATCTGATCGGTGGAGTATCTTTTGCTGTTGAACTTATGTAACTTGAACTTTTAGCTGCAACAATTGCGCCATCGTTAACCACTGCAAGGAACTCCTCCTTATGTCAAGGGTGTACATCACAAATCAGCTCTGGACCGTTCCCATCGGCCGGTCCAACTCAACCCATATCGGATATGTTCCTACAGAGCGAACTTGCCACGTTCTCGAGCACTTTCTCGTTTTTTGGGACATGTCGTAAACTGTTACCTAGGCAAGAAACTCACGATTATCGCGCCACACGGTACACGCGATTTCTTCGCGGAATGTCCGTGAATCGATATTGCTCCCTGATGTCGCTGCCACAGTGAACTGCAATCTCGACAAGGCCATAAGGCAAAGCGGGTCAGCAAAGTGTCAGCAAATTCCGTCACTCTCCTCTATCTAAAAAAAATTCTGCGTCCGCAACATGTAGGTGCAATATTCATCAGCTAGATATGCACGTGGGTATGATTCAAAGAACGTGGACCCATCTGGCGGGCTAACAACCCTTCAGGATGGAAAGGGTGGTCGAGTCAGTGTACGCCTCGACCTCTATATCTGCGGTATGTAGCCGTGTGCTCACGCCGCCTCCTGACAAAACTCTCCTCCGCTTTATGTCCGAGCTGATTTCGAGCCGCCAATCTCGCACTACATACAACAATGATTAACCTGCGACCTCTGAGCCAGTAGGTATCACGAGATTTTCTTCCAGGAAAATCTTCAAGTGAATAAAAACTAAAAATAAGAATCACCGCGACTCGGCGGGTTCTTGGCTCTTGGTACAAGACGTTATTGAAGATCTGCTACATAGCGCTGAGTGATTATCGATTACCTGAGATTACTGACGTGGCAAATTCTATCGCACCTGGGTCCATCAATGCATACTGAACGTATGTGATGCGCCAGGGTCGCCAGCTGTGCACGCGATGCAATACAATTACAACAATGTACATGTCTATACATACAGTGTACAGAGATAGAAAGATAGAGGTGTCATCATTACAAAGAAAGAGAGCAGATATGAAGTAATGGCGTCCGTCCAACACCGGCGGCCCAAAGGCGAGCCACAAACTAGGGGTTGGGAAAGTCCTTGAATCGACGATTCATGGTTCGTGCTGTGGCGAGTACGGGAGCAGTACTCCAACAGTTTCGTGAAAAGGCGTGAAAGCGCAGATCTGGATTAAAAATTAATCCTTCTTCTGCACATAGGAATGCAGATGGTGACCCCGATAGAGGGGGATGAAGTATTCCCTGAAATTAAGGTCTTCCAATCTAGGTAGAGAGAGGACGTGAGGGATGGTGTACTTCATAGAAAGAGAAGTACGTACGAGGAATGACCGTCGTCTCTCAAATTGAGTTTGCGGAAGAGGTTGCCAAGTATGAGGTATAATTCACACCACGCAAGGCTAGGAAGAAAAAAAAAACAAGTAAAAAGTTAGTCATTATCCAACCACATGAAACGCAGATACGCTTTCTTGAGCAAGGGAAATATACCACGTACTTGATACCCAAACAGATTCTTGGGCCTTTGGAAAAGGCAACGAGGTACCGATCGAGCATTGCAGAATCAGGTTGAAGCCACCGTTCGGGGGAGAATCTAAGAGGATCCGGGAACACGGCGGGGTTACGATGCATGATAGTGTGACCCATCGCAATTGTGGTCTGATCGGGGATTAGGATTCAGTATCTCGTTTTTAAAATAGAACGGAAACGGGATTGGAATAAAGAGCCGGAGCAGTATGGTTAGGATTTCAAGGAGGAATCCGTGATATGTTTGGAATTCGGCGATGAGAACATGCCAGTCATGAATGAAGAAGCGAGAGCAGGGGAAGATGCTTGCGGTGATTGATCGTTTCAGTTAAACGTTGCGGCAGTCAACCGCACGCAATGAGGCCTTGGTTACCTGCACAGGCAGCTTCTCACAGGATGAATTCGAGACGGAAAAAAAGAAAGGTATATAGAATCAACGAAGATCACAGAAGAAGAGCGTTTAACGGCACAGGGGGCCGGAGGATCGTTGCGCCACACTCCTCCATAAGATGATCGAAGGTCCAAAATAGGACAAGCTCCATCAATGAAATTTAATGAAAGCGGTGGGACGGACCAACAGAACATGGCGGAAACAAAGTGGAAAATAGAAAACCACTCACCCCTGGGGGAACCGCTATGCCTCCAACGATGCTGCCCGAGGAACCGACGAGACGGGGCATCGGAGTAACTGTACCGTATGAGAGACGCAGCGCCTCCTTGATAACTGCAGTCTGTTGAGGAGAGGTGAGTATCAGAGGAGAGGAAATAATATATGTGGGCTAACCAAGTACGGCAATCTCTCGAGTGCTTCATGACCGAAAGGTTCGTCGACATCAGGCCACGCATCCTTGAGCTCCTTTTCCAGCTTGTATTTTACTATGGGGTCCCTCAATACATAGAAAGCTGCGATTGTGCACGCGTTTCCGATGGTTTCACTGCCTGCGAAACGGAGGTTCAGTCCCTCATGCAGAAGCCACTTCTTGACTTTGGCCTTGTCCTCGCTGATTTTTGGCAAGCCTTCCTTGGAGTCGCCCTGCTTGGTGATGAAGAAGTGGTACATAGTATCGTACTCGGCCTCTTGCATGACCATTGGGTTGTCCAGAATCTCGTCGATCTGCCCTCCGAGTTGGGCGGCTTGGTCAAAGTAACCCTTGGTTTTGGGCATCAAGGCCAGGCCGATGGAGGGTGGACAGGTGTCTACGAGTGTGCGGAGGAAGGGGATGTGTTTGAATACCCAGGAGAGGTGGAGTGTGGCGTCCATGGTGATTGCGACGGGGTGAGCAAAGCCTGGGTGCTGGACTGCATTGAAAGATTGTCCGAAACAGTAGGATGTGATGATGTCGAGAGTTACAGAGCGGAAGGCTAGATGTAGGTCCGCTGCCGTTTTCTTGGCTTCGAAAGCGGCAAGACGGGCGATGAGAGCATCGACCTAAAATGAAAATAGAGGGTGAGGTTTGATGGTGGGTACTATGTAAACTCTACCAACATGTTTTTGGAGTTCCTTCTCAAGCTTGAGTGTTGCGCGACGTGAAAAGAGGGGACCCAGGGCTTGACGGCGCTTCTGGGCTTGGTAGAAATCGGTTTGGCCAAAGACCGACTCGGAGGAACCGAAACATCTGTACATGGAATTATCCTTTGTGTGGTTGGATCCAGAGCCATAAATATCTGCGAATGCATTTGGATCGCTGAAATGTAGCTATAGAAGGGAACAAATCAGTGCCAATTAAGGGTGATTAATTATAATGGTACCTCATTTGGGCCTACCCTGACCACGGTGCCTGCGGGAAAGGTCAATCAATGAACGGATCACGAATAGTGGGAGGGTGACTTGCCGTATCGTGCGTGGAGGACGTGAAGCTGCTCTGACCACTCGCCATCGCAAATGATATCATAGTAAGCACGGTACAGGGAAGTAACGGCGGCGATTCTTGGACCGGGAATAGACGCCAAGGGGTGGAGCAAAGCCCTGTAGAATATCCTTGCTAAGAAGAGGAGAGGGATGAGAGCGATGGTCGCAGACACGATGTGCGGGGAGTATTCCATAGCAAAAAGGAATCGGGGGTAAATTGGGTCATTGGGTTACGCTCTTATTATACCGCCAAGAAGTGGACATTGGATTGAGACATGACAGATCTGGATGCCTTGAGGCGAAGCGATACGACAACATGGCGATAACGCGTTTGATTTTCGGCAAAGCGCTAAGAAAGCGGTTATGATGTCGGGTCCTTCGGCAAGTCCATGGACCAATCACGTTACTTGTTTTCTTTTTCTAGTCGCGGTCACCGCGCGAGCTCACTACGACGAACACTCGGATGCCCAAAGAGCGTCAACCGCCCAGCTTCTTTCCAACAACGGCATTGGTGACTAGAGTCCCCATATCCTCATTCTTGGCTTGACCCAATATTCTCTCAGGATCATGCAGCTGCAGGACTTGGTGCCGGTGTCGTCACCACCCTATGCATGCAACCTCTCGATCTTCTCAAGGTCAAATTCCAGGTCACAACCCAGAACCCGCCAGGAGGCATCGGAAAGTACATATGGCACTCCTTGAAGGATATTCAACAGACACAAGGCTGGCGCGGTCTGTACCGCGGAATAATACCCAATATCGCAGGGAACGCGTCGAGTTGGGGCCTCTATTTTCTCTTGTGTGTACCCCTACAACGTTGCACCCGAAATACGCCTAATTTTTTGCACTAGCTATAACATGCTAAAAAAACGCGCTTCCGGTGGCGACCTCAACAAGACCCTCACAGCTGCCGAATACCTGATATGTTCCGCTCAAGCGAGTTCGCACTTCCTCTTTGCGTTGCAACCGCCTAGGACATCATCCGACTGACATGCGCTCTCCCTTTGTTTCCTAGGTGCCGTGACGGCTGTCATCACCAATCCACTGTGGCTCGTCCGTGTCCGCATGTTCACTACCCACGCCAATGCTCCGAATGCTTACCATGGTCTCTGGAGTAAGTGACATCATGTGCCAAACACGTTTTACTCTAGATTTCTCTGGTTCTCTTCCTTTCCGTAAATTCCTCCCGCCTGCGTCGGTTCCTGTCCTCATGTTCTGCTGGAGTTATGTGACCACGCGCACGCCCGACCATTCCCTCATTTATGTTTTTGCCTGACCTTCCTTCCTTCATCTCTGCAGATGGACTATCCACCATTGTTCGCAAAGAGGGCACTCTCGGGCTTTTCCGAGGGACCTCCTTAGCGCTGTTCGGAGTGAGCAATGGCGCAATTCAGTTTGTGGTCTATGAGAAGATGAAGGCGTGGGGTTTCGAACGGAAACGAAAACAATGCGAGCGTGCAGGAAAGGAATACAACCGGGAGACAGATAAGCTGGTGTGTGTCCCTTGCGTTGTAGAGACTGGACCTGAACTGACGAGACTACCCACACATTGTCAACTTCTGTCATTTACCACAACCACAAACCCATTCCAACAAACAAATCTGCATCACCCGACCATACTCCTACCGACCGACCGTACGCCCAATTCCCACCTCCATCGGTGTCCGCGTATCTTTTTGCAGTCTAATTTATCTTACACAATAATGTCAATAAGCAGCAAACTTGCTGCGTTGTCGGTCACATATCCTTATCAAGTTGTAAGGTCCCGCATACAGGTACGTCCGCGCGCACACAACTCTCTGTGGCCGGTTTTTATGTGCCTTTCTACTGATCGCTGATCTCTCGCTTATTTTATCCATCCCCTCGTTCCTTACCTTTGCGTCATGTTCCGTTTTCCCGGCACACATTTCCGATCGCACAATCCATCCACCGCTGTGGTACCTCCCATGTTCCGCGCTGCGCTGTCGACTTCCTTTTTTGCTCGACCCAGAACGATGCGCAAGCGCACCTGTTTCCTACTATCCCCGCGACCATCAAACGCACCTGGGCACAAGAGGGCCCACGCGGGTTCTTTCGTGGGCTTGGGACGAATCTGGTGCGTGTCCTCCCCGGAACGTGCGTGACGTTTGTGGTGTATGAGAATCTGGCATGGCTGTTACGTACGACGGCAGCAAGGAGAGCGGCGTTGGAGGATGCAGAGTTGCTGGAGGAGGGGATGTAGGGTCGATCTTGGGGTTCCCCCCCTTTTTCAGAGGGGACGGTGGATTGGTGATTTAAATTATCTTATTTTCTTTTCGACCATAATACGGTGCAACTCAAAAGTCGCTATATCTTTTGCTCCGCATACATTTACCTAGATTCATACTATATCGCATGTATAATTACCCTACAGACTGTAAAATACCATACCTCCACTTTCCAGGAGCCGCCGTCGGTTCAGCGTGAGCCGAGCTCAAGCTCTACATCCCACCTCAGGCATCTGACTACCATCGGTTCTGCAGCACCCAAGTAACGTTGGCTTTAACTGGATGTTGGACCTGGACCTAACAGCCAAAGGTCCACATGGACCCGTCGACATCGCAGTTGGTCAGATACCAAGAGATCTTCCAGAGGATCGGAATTTCGGAAACCAGCTACGCAGATTGCGAAGAACGCGAAATCAACATTATGTATGATGGATGTGTGTCATAATCAATTGGGCGGTAGCGCGGAATATCACTGGGGAACAAAAGAACAACGGTTAGCTCGGGCACTGCAACTCGATAGAAATGTAACCAAAGAAAGTAGGTAGCCATGCGGCAGGCAATTGAAATTGGGATGGGGTTGTATAAAGATCAGTGTAACTATAACTTCACGAGCCGTCATCGCAGTGATAGCGTCGCCCCCTACAGCCATATGCACCCCGCATCAAAACGAGTTGGGAAGCTAGCCGGAGAAGGGACTGGACATCGTGTTTGATGCCCCCATGCTTGGAGGCGTTGTGCCAGAGTTTTTCATCATAGGTATGTAAACGAATTATAAAGATGGGATACGTGGTTGGTTGGTTGAAGTTAAGAAGCACTTACATCTTGTGCATCGGTCAGAATGGGTGGTTTCGGAGGGACAGTACGCATGGCATGACGGGCACAGGTGGAGAAGAAAAATCAAATTTTCACGAAGGTTGTTTGGCAGTGAACCGAGTGGCAAATAACGTTCTCGACGCGTCGGGATCGACAACGTGTTCAACCGCTACCGTTTTCATAATTTATCAAAATATAGCACAATGAGCGCGTTCCTCGCGTTCAGAACAGCCGTGGTTTCAGTCCTTCGTCCTCGCAATGTCCACCGCATCACCCAGGACCTCGTCACCATAAACACCACCTCACCCATGTTCCAAACCGCCATTCGGGGTACGAAGCGCTCGCATCCCAAGAATGGTCAAATACCCTACGAAGTCGTCCAAGTTCTAGATCCAGACGGGACGATGCACCACCCGACACGGCTCACCAAGCTGCTCGAATCCATCGACCCAACGACACACCTCGTACGCCTCATCGAGCACCACCCACCGACGGTGCAGATATCGACTCAGCTCGAGGAGAAAATGCGCAAGCTGCAGACCAAGGCGGAGAAAAAGGTGTCCGAGAGCAAGCGGCGCATTGCGAACAAGGAAGCACAGCTTTCGTGGTTCACATCGGGCATGGATTTGGAGCATAAGCTGGCAAAGGCCAAGGCGGAGCTGCAGAAGGGAGACGTGAGGTTGGATGTGGTGTTCAACCCCAAGCGGGGCGTGAGGAATCCGACCAGGGATGAGATGTTGCGGTACATGCAGGAGGTGGTGGACGCACTTGCAGATGTGGGCAATGAATGGCGCGAGAGGGAATTTAGGGGTGGGTCAGTGAGGTTGTTCCTGCAAAGCACAGTGCGGAAGAACACGAAAGCGTTGCCCACTCAGGATGAGATTCAGGAACTCGCCAGGGAGGAAAGGAAACGGGTGGAAAGGCAGGTCCAGAAGTTGAAGCGGAAACACGGTGATCAGGATATCACAGTAAGCCGTTCTCTTCTCTATGAAATCAAAATTCAAATATCCATGCCTAGTCGTAGTAGTTACACTGTTCGAATACCTCAACCAACTGTCTTTTGAGGACCTGTCTTGTTCGTCCTACTACCCAGGTCCCGGAGGACCTTTGCGAGTTGTCTCATCTTCCGTGTTTCCGCCTCTCTGGTTATTCTGAAGATGGAAACAGCAACCCAAGACCCGCTAAGTGGTCTTTGAGGATGAATCACCTGTTCTTACTATCTCTCCTACTCGGCTCGATGACAGGTCACCCGTACCATTCCAGTCTTTGATCCCCCACCCCACAGCACGAGGCCGCTTCTAGATCTCGCTCGTATTCTGACCATGTCAGACTTAACTTGTCTTGGTCGTTGTGCGTCGAAGAAGTCCGTCGGAATTTCGATGGCGGATTTTGGTCGCCCCCTACCTTGGTAAACACACCATGACTAAAATTGTGTGCTCGCACAGTCTGCCAGTTTGTGTGTCTTGGCATCTCGTCTCTGATAGCTTGGACGTCCTGTGTTCCGAGTTCCCGAAGGCCTCATTTTCACTGTCAACCCCTTTGAAATTTGAGCCGTTGTGAAACTATCATACCCTGGTATAGGTGCCAAAATTTTATCCCTTTCCCGAGCTTCAGCGGTTTTCATCGATCGCGTCGACCAAATGTTTAAGAACACCGAGTGGGCCCGGGCATAATTATGACGCCATAAATATTCGCTTCCCTTCACATCGTTCTCACTTATCAACCAATCTACGGCACCACCGCCGATTTCAAGCTATATATATTTAAGAATTTTGACTGACACTGGGTATGATAACTAGTTTATGTGCTTGGCCAATCAAAAGCGACAAAATGGTCGTACGTTTGACTAGAATCTCCGCAGTGACTGGAGTAAATTCGCAATAACCAGGAAGCCGAGGATTTAAGGTTACTGAGATCTCACCTTCCTCGGCTTCTATGATTTCACCTAGAACACCAGTTTGCACAATTTTTACACGCGAGTTCTACACTCTACCCAAGGTGCCTGTCGGATATTATAATTTACAATCGCGAGTGCTCACACTAAGCCAAGCGAGGCGGCTTCGACGCTTGAACGGACGAAGTAAAATAAGTACGACGAAGTTACAATTTCGTCAGTTGAAACTCCACCTTATTTACTGTATGTAGGCTAGCCCGAACCTTCCAAAGAATCCAAACTGACCATGAACAAAGTTGATCATAGAGTTCGCGGTGTAGCCAGTATTTTCGCGGCACACAAGCAACTCCAATTGTGTAAAACTGCAGAGACTATCCAAGATGGTAATGGTGGGGACAGGAGACAGTATTGAACTTGGATTTTTTTCAGTCGAGATCAAGAAAGTCAAAAAAAGAAAAAAGGATCCTGAAA
>Ga0307513_10003593_pt1 | contig 20966 bp, 25 predicted proteins | sample 15_EM_MG_FD_202174 | JGI IMG/M metagenome (GOLD analysis project Ga0307513, IMG submission 202174) | Populus trichocarpa ectomycorrhiza microbial communities from riparian zone in the Pacific Northwest, United States - 15_EM | ecosystem: Host-associated > Plants > Roots > Unclassified | place...
AGTCACAAGCCCTCGACTGCCCTCATTGCAGCTCAGAAACGACCGATTGCGCGGATGGAACATGACCAGAACGTGTTGAGAAAACTAGTGAGGACGCGAGAGAAAGAGGAAAGTTGGATATTGCGTATTCTCCCGTAGCCAGCCTGACGCGATGGGCTCTCTTGAGAATTTGATATTTGTCTACATAGATATCGCTCGTGAATAAGGGAAAAAAAAAAGGCGGACATGAAAGTGCTGAATCAGCATCGATCAATTACCTCATCTGTGGAACCGACGCCCTCACCCAATTAGCACACCTCGCTCGTTCCCAGAATCCAGATTTACTATTACTTTGTCGACTCTCGACCATGGATTCAGGTGCGTCGACCCACGTGTCCTTCGACCTCCATCGTAAAATATTTTATACATCAACGTTCCTTGAAGCCTTCTCCTTCGCTTCTTTTCTCTCTTAGAATCCTTCGTTTTGTTCTCCTTCTCCGATTGCCTTTCGTTTCTCTTTGGATTTCCATCGCTTTCAAGTTTCGTCCTGCGAAACGATGACTGCAGCTGAATGACCAGCCTCTCCTCCTCAGTCAATTATTCCTCTCGCTAGCCACTCAAATTTTTCATTCCTGAATCGGCCTATAGCTGAACGTTTAACTATCAACGTTTCTATTTGATGAGTGAGGTTAGTTTCTTCTCCATTCTCACACCCGTTTTCCCAAGATCCCCATCTCCTGCCTCGTGATCAATGCCTTCTAAAGCAAGCTCTCCTCGACCCCACCTCGTCTTCTGCAGTGCCGAAAAAGGCAAGGCATTTGACAGAACGTTGTAACATGACATCGTTTCAACCCGGCTTCTTTTCTATTCGCTCTTTTTGGTTCAATATATGCGGGTCATGGTAAAGCCTAACCACGACTTTCACTTGGTTATAGCTCTTCGGAAGGTCGATCTCTCACGGAACGCTTTACCGTTCCTCAAATTTCCTCCATGGCCTGTTTCTTCTCAAGCTTTGGGCTCTACACATGCATCGTACACGATCACAGAATTTTCCTATGCCAACTTGGTACTCCTTTTAGAACCCATCTTCACTGCGGATTCTTCTTTTCTACTAAGTATAGGAACCTGGAAACCTGTGCTACTCCGGCGATTTGCGTTGTTCCGGACGACACGTTCTAAGGGATATCTCATTGGTATTTGGTGCCCAAGATTCAAGAAGTTTGGGTGCCTAGACTTAGCAAGGTCACCAGGTTAACATTTTCCATCAGTAACACGAATGGAGTTAAAACGGATACGAGATGAGACCCCGAGAAATACTTTCCAGTCTATCCATTTTGGCTGGGACGCCAGGTAAGAACTGAATTAGAAAGTCTCCACCGGACGCTAAGTATACTCAGATTCTTCCAATCGTAATCATCACCAGCATAGTAAGTATGACTACTAACACGCCCCTCCTTTCCCGTTGTACATTTTGAGGATCTTAATTACCGTCGATATTTTTGTCTCAGCACAACTCCTTAAATCCACGGTCAGCAGGTCGTACACGGCCTGGCCCCCAGAGGTTCATCGATATCGATAAACACACAGGATGATTTAAAGTGCTTCACGAACTTTGGACGACCCTGCACCGGCCTACTCAACTTTCGACAAGCTGTGATACGATGAGCTCTGACAATACTCTCCCTTCAGGGATCTATGTTATTCACAGTGTACTCGACTCCAAGAACGATGAAAGGCTCGTCATGGTTCCGGACTCTGACAGTCGCGATGCCACAGGTCAAATTCCAGTCAAGACTCAACGGGATCGGATATACAAGGTTTGTTCTTTCTATTCATCGATTCAGTAAACGATAATTATTGTATAACATGTAGTGGGCCGTCACCTATTACGAACGTGACGATGATTACACAATAGAAGCAGTCGATGCGGAACTATACATCATTACCAGCAATGTAGCGACTTCAAAGGTAGGTTTTCAACATATTCAGGTTTGATCACTGACTCGCTATGTTAGTACGACCCTGTATCCAAGGACACCCACGTCTCCTACGACGTAGTTTTGGCCCAAGCATCTCAGCGTTTCAAAATTTCCCCCATCGTATATCAAAACACGGTTTATTATGAGTGAGTGCGTAATGATAGGACTGGTCGAATAACTGCTTATGTGCCGAGAAAGGATCAAAACTACAGACTTGAATAGCGGCATCTTTCAGTGTGAAGGCGACAATAAACAGGTAAATTGTACTTTTTCAATATTAGGTCTTTTTTTGCGTTCCTACTGTTCCCGCAGGTGGAGGTTGTTTCAAGCAACAGTAGGGAGGTAAATTGTATTTTTGATTTAGCACTCTTTCCGAGTCCCTGACATCCGCACAGGTGCAGGTTAGATCAGGCGACGGAGGGTCGGTAAATCGCATTTTAAAATTAACTCTCTTCTCGCATTCCTAACATTTCGCGCAGGTGGGAAATTTTTCAATACCGTTTGACCCTAGAAGCTTTCTTTGGGACTTTGAGGAGTGTAGTCCATACACAGTATGCGCCCTTTTTTTTTTTTGTTTGAACACATCGTTTATCTGCCGATTCTTCCAGCTTTCCTCTGCGACCAACACCTATTTTGAGAGTGATCAAACAGGAGAAGTAAGTTTAAATATAAAAGACAATTCTACCTGTACAATAATTTCCGTCCCTAGCTTCTTGCTCGATTCGGTTTAAAGGACAAGTACACCTGGGATCAGTTGTGGGAGGGTATAGACGACCTCAACTCGAAAGCTAAAGGAGCGGCTTTCTATAAATTGTTCCTCTTGGGTAGGCATGGCCATAATGAACGTAAGCGTTAGTTTTAATTTCTTTGATCATGGTTAACCAGCGGTTGACAGATAACATAAAGAGTGCGCTAGGGGCCGACTATGACGGATTCGTAAGTGCTCGAATCTCCTTCAGTTTAAATTCTAATGCAGCGCAAATTTATGTCGTTAGGATGCGGCGTTGACCCAAGTAGGATGCGTACAAGCTGGGTTGGTTCGAGCCGTATGGGATAGCGCACGCTCTGAGAACCCAGGAATCGGTATACCCCAACTCTCATACTGTAGCCCAATGAGGAGGGCTCTGGCTACTAATACAATCAGCTTCAGCTCAGAACTATCGGCCGAAGAAGATGACCCTTCTCCGAAAATGACCACAACGGTCGTCGAGGTATGGACACGGGATTTTCCTGATTCAAATCGAAAACTAATACCTTGAACCGTCGACCAGAACTGTCGTGAGCGCATGTACACAGACGATTCTGAAAAGCGACACAGCCGCCATTGGATTAAGAAAATGTTTCCCAATTTCGATGCACACGGCCTCAGCGAGCACGATCTGTTATGGAATCACAAGCTCGAAGAGTCGTTTCCACACTTCAGAGCAAGGGCGAGGAATGTTTTGGACAACGTCTTTGCGCATAAAAACCTGAACCCCTCTGTGAAATGTACGTGATCAGTGGATCTGGGTTCAGTTCCTGAGTAGTTATTTTTATTCGTCACTAGTTGTTTCTATCACCGCTCACCACGAATGGAGCGCTGTATTCATGGAAGTATTGGGACAACCAGGAACCATGGACTACTTTAAGTTGGCAGAAGGAGGTTCGTGGCATTTGACACTGACTTCAGGTTATTTTCTCATTATTCGTGATAAGGAGTACTGCCTGTCATCGTTCAATACACGCCGCCGGCTAAGTAATGGTCAAGTTTGTCGGAAAGGCTTCGAAAGCTGTGTAACAATAAACGTTTGTTTCAATCATTCACCATGTATTTGTGTACTCTTGCGCTCATTTTATACTGTATCTGGGCATCAGTGCAATTTTGGGCTCCAGTGACCGTAAACTCTTCTTTTTAGCTCCCGGCCTCTGTCTTTTGATCCTACCAAGTGTATGATCTGCTGCCTGTGCGAACGCTGATGGTAAATGTGGTTGATGTTCGAGGTGAATAAGCAGTCGGTATATGTAGAAATGTAGTGCCGGCTGTACGGTTCTTCCAAGCGACCCAGAAGATTTTTTTGATGACACAATCAGCAATGAACACAAGGTCTCCAGCAATGCTACAAGCCTCGGTGAGGAGCTCGCTGAGGGGTTTACGGACAATAAATTCGGGGTTAACGTTGACGTACGCGGCAGTTTTCAATTAACGAGATCTAGTGATTTATGATGAATTCTTTAGGACCATTACTGAATCGTCGTCTTCCAGAACCTCCAAAAGGGTGTTACTTTGAAGAAATATCTCCCAGCCAACTTCATCGCTATTTCCAAGAACAAGGACGACAAAATTCTTGCCAGGTGAACATTTCAAGGATATTAGTGAAGATCATCCTGGACGAGGATGGGACCTAGCGCGGATGCTGAGGAAAAGAGGATTGATCTCGACGATTCCGTATGGAAGACGCCCATCGGCCAGAAAGGTTTTGTAGGTTTGGGGGATGCAGGCGTCTATGGAGGGTTAAATTTTTGACCGATGCCAATATTGTTGATTCACGCACCGGACGGTAGAAAGAAAATTATCGGAAGGAACAATGCTGGGAGCGTTTACTCCTTGAGGTGAACACCAAGTGCTTTAGGTGTCAATAATTTAGTGGGGCACTCCGAGAGGTGAGAAGGGTTCCGACGGGATGATATGGTCTATATCTCTTGAGAGTTCGTAGTTGAACTGCGGTGGTTTAAACTCTTGCACATATGACAAGTTTTCGAGGTACATAGAACGAAAGTTGGAAGTATCGATTACTTACTGTGACCTTCGGCGTCAAGACTACGCTCAACGCTTAGGCAGCTCCAAGAATCCATAGCCGCAAGAATCGTCAGCGTCCTTTCGCTGTGATTGATCCACTGAAGGCGCCACTAGTAATAGCGTTCTGGATAAATCCAGGTTTACGATTAGTAGTGTTGTCTTCCCAATGACGCAACAGATGCGATTCTGGGGGCCGCGGAAGCCAGTCTCCGTGTTGGATTAAGCTTTATCGAGGTTTAGGTTACAATCCCTTATCTTATCCCACCTGGATATGGGGTCGGACGGTATCCAGGAACACTTGTTGAGCAAGTAAACAACTGAAAACGTTCTTACTGTTCCTCAGTGTCAAGAATTATGTAGCTTACCTGAAATCCTGGACATCACATTGTCGATTTTATTCAACGTCGAGTTGACCTCGAGGCCGAGTTACATAATTTAGCCTGCAGTGCAGAGTCATGAGCGCTATCCAGTAAGCTCGCTCGGGTTAGATTAGGTACTCTTGTCTGGTTTCAAGCAACCAGCGATGTCAAGTGCGGAATCAGTAGTTTGCGGATTGACCTTTGGGGAACATGGTCAACGTTAACTTCAGGTTGCGACCAATTTTTTCTCGGTGGACGTGAGTGCAAGTATGACAGGCTTATCCGCGAGGCTTCAGGGAGTCCGAATGAGGTCCGTAATGGATGTATGTCCTTTTTCGACGTTCGGAATAGATCCTTATAAAAAGTCGAGGGGGCAAAGGTGACTATAGTTGGAATACGAAGCTGTACTGAGCAGATAAAAATATTAAGTGAACGAGCGGTGTACGTGCACTACACCAGTGCATTGCAGCCAAGATGGAAGGGGAACTTGAGACTCTCAAGGACCTGTGAGCTTCAAAGGACTAAGGAGAAGTATGGATAAATTTCCCCATACTTTGCGTATTATGTCAACTCCCAGATGCATGATGAAGGTTGCGAAGGGAACTAACTCTGAGTCAAGCAACGTCGCGTCGCGGTCACGTGGTGGTTGAACCTGTTTTTCGCGTTTTTTTTTCGCGCTTTTTTTATGTAATTCTCGTTTTCTGTGCGATACATTATTACATAATGTTCTATGCTACCATGGCTTCTCCTTTCCTCGACAACTACGAACCGCTGGACGTTATTGGGAATGGCTCCTTTTGTATCATCCGCAAAGTACGGAAGGTGGATGGTTTGATACGTGCTATTGGTGGCACTTTCCTGTTCCCAGGCTCATGGCTGTTCCCCGCAGATATTCGCGCGCGAGGAACTCAACTTTGAGAGGACGAGCGAGCGAGATAGAAAGCAGGTTGTAGCAGAAGTGTGCGTCCCGATCCACTTCTGTATCTTCACTGACTGACAGCAACGAACGCGTAGAAACATCTTCAAGGACCTTTATCACGGCACATTGTACGATACCACGACCGATACATCAACAGAGACGCTGGGATTTTCTATATTGTCATGGAATACTGCGGCGGTGGCGACCTCTCCACCATTATCAAGCAGGTGACGAAACAGAACCGACCCATACCCGAAGACACCATCTAGCACTACTCCCTCCAAATTCTTCAAGCATTACACCATTGCCACCATTCGAACGGCCATAGTAGATCAGGGAGCGAGTCCACAGTCACTTGCAACCCCACCGACGCGGAAGAAGGCTCCCGGCGAGTTCAAATTCTACATCGCGACCTCAAATCCGACAACGGTTCGTCTTCGTCTACAGCCGAACCGTCGTTCCTCTAATTATATACTGTCCTCCAGTATTTCTTGACGAGAACAACACAGTTAAACTCGGGAGATTTTGGCCTTTCAAAAGCACTCGTACAGGCGCGTTTCGCGAGCACCTACGTTGGGGTACGTCACTCCCAAGGTACGATCCCCGCATATACTCATCTATTTTTGAAAGACTCCATACTGCATGTCACCTGAACTGGTGCAAGAGAGGGCCTACGACTCCAAATCGGACATTTGGTCCTTGGGTTGTCTGATATACAAATTCTGCGCTCTCAAACCTCCATTCCATGAAGCCAAGACACATTCCGAGTTGAGCATTTTTGTTCGGTACGGTCGCTTTTGCATCTCTTTCTCTCGTTCTCGTTGTTTATTTGTCGGATAGTAATGGCCACATACCACCGCTTCCTCAAGGAGACGCCCAAGCACTTACGTCCGTTACCAAATCCATGCTGAACCCCGACGTGAGTGTTACCCAATTTCTTACCGATCATCGTTACCAACTCCGCCTCCAGCCTGCTATGCGCCCATCCGCCGCTCAACTCCTTCAACATGAACGACTCGAGTTATTCAACCGACTCGCCGACGGTGAGAAAATGCAAGTCCAATTAACTCTACCACACCCGATCTTCGTTTTAACCCCCCTTCTCCCTTCAGATTCTCGGTCGTCAAGGCCCATCGCACCACAGCAACAGCCAAAGAACGCGAAATTCTTGCGTGGGATCAGGCACTTCTCCAGAACAAACAACGTATGACGTCACTCCTCAACCAAAACGACCAGGAAACGTCCCTCCAACAATTCATATGCAATTCCAACAACAGCAACAGCAATTCTTGCGACAGGATGTGGAGGTCGCCGTTAAGCAGGCCGCTGTGCGACGCGAGGAGCTATGCGTATTGGTGATGAAAACGGAGGAAGAAGTCGCTATCACCATTGCGAAGCGCGAGGCGGAGATTATACGCAACCCTGAGGCAGCGGTGGATGCTGATGCTGCATGTGTCCAGCGCGAGGAGCTGATAAGAACAGGGTTTGACGAACGGACCAGTGGGTGCTCAGAACGAGCTGAAGGCGAAGGGAATATGGTTGGAGGAGGTGAAGAGGGAGCTGGAGGAGAGTGCGAAGAAGGTGCAGCAGCAAAATGCACCAACCACAACAACAGAACGATGGTTGGAAGGCTTGGTACTGGGCATGCAAACGGAAGACAAGAACACACGATTGCGACAATGGGGGCACGAGTGCCATGCTGGTAAGTACTTTTATTGGCAAAGCGGCCAAGCGCGAGTATCGCATGTGTTCAGGTGCCGCTGACATCAGGTCGGGTGGGGTTATCCTGCATGGCGATGAGGGGGTAGATATCGGTCAAGGCGTTCCCGACGGCGCCTTTCAAAACCTCACGTCTAGCGGTATTGCCCCGGTGAAGTTGAAGAAAGAGTGTTGGGGTTGGGGTGTGTTGTTTTGTCTGGTTCTCCGTTGTTTCACTGGATTACGGACGAATATTGAATTTGTACCGGTGTTTCACTTGCTTTCCAAGTCGTCGTATAATTCGACAGTCCTAACATTGTTCATTTCGCTAAGCTATATTTTTCATCTTTGTATATTCACTTGTTGTGATACCCACATTGTCTGTACATCAAGCAAGTAAAACTGGGTATCTTGCACAATACGGTGGGATGTGAGTTGTGGGGTTCAAGAGTCTGTATCGAATGACTTCGAACTTGTAATTCCGGCATGTATTTCTGCGAGTTGAAAGGTCCACAAAATTACTTTGCTAACCACCTATCCTCCAGCTCAGTACGGGGCTGCCGGCCTACAACCTTAGTTTATTGTGACGCAACTAACTGACCATTGGTCGCGGCCGTCGTCGACTAAGCTTCTCCACTCTGCAGATCGTTGCCGCTCGACATCCCTCCGTTTTGCCAACATCTTTTCGACCTTATCATATGCATCCTCCATCCAAGCTATCAGCTCATGCTGCGGTTGAGGGTCCGCGGTTTGGTTCTTACTAAATGTCAGGATTCCCGAATTTTTTTCGTGAGGATTTGATCGCACACCTTCAACCAGTTGACCATCTCAATGACAATCCACTCTATACAAAAAAAACACCTGTCCTTCCATCGAGATTCAAACAATGGGCTGAGTCGGCACAAAGATCGTAATCCAAACAAGATGCATTTGCTTGACGTTAATGCGTTTTTGAACGCAAAACTCCAGTTGCGACGCGGGTTTGTGAAGATATCGAGGTCATCGGGTATCTCTGGAAGTGGATCTGCCTTGGAATTTCCTTCACTGTGAATTTCCGCAGTGTTGGTTCATTAGTGCGACATGAATCAACTTTGGCACGGCTTACTCGCAGGTATGCGGCGAATTGGCATTTCTGATTGTCAAGATGATCCATACCATTCCAAGTAGCGTGGATTCAATGAGTCCAGTGCAGAGAGTTTGGAAGAAATTTTGACCTATACAAACGGGGAGGATCTCAGAGAGGATGTCATAGCAGCGGATGTCGAACAGCTCGAGGGGAAAATCTTGTACATGTTGCTGACACCCGAAGCAATATTGATTTTCAAAAAGACCTAATTCGCTGGCGTGCAAAACATGTTGACGAAGGGCTAAAAGCATACCGTGAAGAGTTTGGGTAAAAACCTTTTGCATGGCTTCTCGAATATCACTAGCTTCCCCTAGTGATGATTCCTGATTTAGATTGTGATTAAATGATACAATTTGGTCAGTGAGAATCGACTTACAAGAGTTGTGCATACCCAGTGCACGATATCGTTGGCCAAATCTGTATGAGCCCAACCTGCGGTGTAGATATCGAGCCAATGAATTTCGGACAAGTTTCTGAGGAAACGCAGCAGATGATTTCTGTCGGAACCATATCTAACATATTCCAGAAAACGTGTAGCATCGGAAATTCCATCAACGGCAATGCCACGAACGACAATGTCACTGAAGGAAAATTCATCAATTCCGAGTCTAGCTGGCACGAAGAAAGGTAAGAGGGCGGGAAGATGACTATCTGGCCGAAGGTATTCTTCAATTGCGTGTTCAAAACATTTCGCGATGATCCAAGAGGTTGAATAGGAGCATTTGGAGCGATTAGGATCAAAGAAGAAGCCACGCAGCCAACGGGGAACATAGTACGCCGAGACATGTTTGTCTTCAACCCTGTTAGGTCGAGTATGAATCAAAAAGGCGTGCTCTTCAATGAACCTCTTCAAGAGCCGTCGATCCGGGATATTACAAATGTCGCCTATCTTCCGGAGGGAAAGGCGAGCTTCCCAAGTGTCTTCCATCTGGAACGCAAGGTGCATTAATATTGGGCTTGGGCCAACAATGGAACTAGAAAGAGTCTTCTGGTAACATTCGTCCAGGAGATTGCGCGTGTCGGTGAAAAACTGGTCGAGTTGAAGCGGATCATCTCCCCTGGGCAAGTCGAAAAGCGAGTACTGCCGAATTAACTACACGGACATTAACGATGCCACACACCAAAAGATAACTTTTACATACATATAGGGCAGAGCAAACAGAATGCAAGATGTGTACGAGGGCAGCACAGGCAAGCTTTGGCAGAGGCTGAGAGAAGAGCGGCTGGTCATTGAACAGGGTGGCTCGCAGGTTATTCAGTGCCAAAAACAGCCTCAGTTTGCTTGAGGCCAGGGATGTATCCAGGGTCCAACCAAATAAAATGATCTCCTCAAAGTGCTGCCAGATATCTGAATGTGTTACTGTAAGTGAACTAGGGTTTGAATATTAATTCAGCTTTCTACAATTCCAGAGTAATGTCTACATATTCACCTTTTGCACATTTTGAGTTCTTTGATGGATATTGTGGCCAGTTCCAAGATACCGCAGAAGACTTGAGCTCCAAAAAGCGTTCGATCAATAAAGTATGGTCCTGACCGTGCTTTATCGGTAAGGAAGTCATGAAACGATCGATGGGGAAGTTTCACCCATTGAATGTTGGTGCCATTAGGTTTATTATCGTTAGCATCATAAAAAACAGGTTCAGTCCGGATTTCGATGACGGATTGAAGTGCGCGAAGCACCAGCTTTCCCTCACCGGATCCAGTTAACGCGGCTATCACATCTGGGGAGTTTGTGTACTCATATCCTTTGGTCACCACAGAGTCAAGCGCAAGAACCACCCCTAAGGTGTGGACTAAAGCTTCGGAATCTAGATAGAGCGAAAGGATTTGGGTATACAGACGATCAAGTTCCGAAAACGCCGAGGCTTGTGTGGGACCACGTTTCAATATGATTTCCAGCCTCTGCTCTGGTGTACGGAAGTCCGTATCAGAACCGACAAATTTTATGACCGTGGTTGCATAAATGAATTGCCCCGAAGCTCGGGATACAAGCTCGGCTAGAAGGTGTACACAAGGCCAAGGGCTCCTGACGTTTGGCATGATATCCTTGTTGCGCTCGTGGATTTCTCTGAACTTTTCTTGCAAGTACCGTTCGATATCAGCCGCAGCGTCATATGCCTCATCGAGGACGAGTCGGCGAGTCCTCGACAGCAGTGGTTCCTGGTTGAACATGTCGCAAATTTGATATTCTGGGCGACTCGCCACGATGAACCGGATGACAACATCGAAATCCATTGCGACCTGGGCAATCAGTGAGAGGATAGCACGCTGCGAATCGAAGTTTTCGCATTCGTCTAGTCCATCGATGATGATTATGGGAAAGGCGGGAAGGGGTGGGAGGAGTTTGAATGGTTCGATGATAAGTCGTTTCAATTGGACAGCAATGGACTTTTTGGGGAGGGAAAAGTCCTGGGTCATGGCCCGATCAACATGCTCGAGCATACCAGGTACGTTCAGCGCAAGTTGGTAAGCAAGGGTGGAGAATAAATGGTCTTTCACGTTGCATCCGGCTGTCGCTCGCCTAAAGAAGAAACATCCTCCAAAATATATGCCTTCGATTTCTGCGATCATCTGCATGAGCGCCGATTTCCCGACTCCTGCACGGCCGTTAACCCAGAGGACAGTGGAGGATGGGCTTGATTCCTGGATCCAACATACAATGTCTTTGATAGCCTTCTCGCGTGTACCTGGGTGGCATCGAGGAGGCGGATCTCGCTCGGCAGAATCGTGCATGGCTCCATGTGAGATTGCTTGGCTCAAAGCCTGGATACCTACTGGATCATAACCGTCACATTTCAATCTCCATGAGTTCGGAATGGAACCAAAATACACTCACCGTTCTGAACAGAGTTTTGGTAAAAGTCTCCAGAGACCCTCCTGAAGTCGCCACCGTAGATTTGTGCTCCCCGGAAGGACTGTATTTGGAAAGACATGTCGCTGCAACCTCGTGCATCTAAATATCAAATCGTGAATCAAGAAAGAACCCACAAACCACGTTAGCGATGTCGGATTGAATTTCTTAATCGTTTGAACGATGAGGGGCTTGAAAAAACGTTGCTGGGAAAGGATGTTGGGAGATTATAAGGAGAGCGCCCATTCAGCGCTCCGCTTGTCGGCCTTTATGGCTGCGAGAATGCTGTGCTGTACAGCTTATACATTGCCACGAATGGCTGAGGTTCACACGTTGGATGTGGTTTATGCACATTTAAGAATAAATCAAACGCAAAGCAGTGTTCGGCTGAGAAGTCAGATAACACTTAGAAACCGAAATACAACTGCACTCGATGTCAAAGATAAGGGCGTTCTTGAGATCGAAAATGCTCAGATATTCCGAAGAGCCCTATAATCCCCAAATCTGTTTGGATTTTGAAAGGATATGACTAGAAAAAAATCTGGATGATCGGGATATGATGCACTCGCAAAATGACACTCACTCAGCACGCTTGGAAAATCGACAAACACTTGTTCTGTATGTCATACAAGCTATATCTTTTCTTTTATCTTCATTTACATTAGAAATCAAGACATGCATGAATACTCAAACAGGGCTTACAATTGATATTAACCCGAACACCAACAGAATCTATCGCGACAACCTGATAGATAATGGGAGAGTCAGCGCTGCGGTTTTGAATCTTCATCTTTTCCTCCTCATTTAACCTTTTTCTTCTTCTTCAAAAGGGCGGCAGAAACAACGCTCTTGGCATTGTCTTTAAGCCCCTGGCTCTTCTCGAGGTACTCAGTGTCGTCGAAACGGTGTTTCTTTCCTGCCAGGACATCGAGCGGGGCATCAGGATGGCCAGGCTTATTCGAGGAAGACTCTGTCCCGAGTTTGCGTTCTAGGTTCACCAGCTTGGTTCGTTGGGGTTCAGCCTTTGCGGCCAACGGCTGAGGTTCAGACTCGATGTAATCCGGTGGCCCAGGGATTCAAATGAGAAGAATATAAACCAAAAGGTGGACGAACGCACTTCTTGGCTTCCTTCGGCCAGTGAGATAAAGACAGAGTCATTGTTGTTCGTCTTCTGCCCTTAACTGAGTTCCCAACCCACCATTTCCACTATAAGGCGAGGGGAAAGCCATAAAGTCACAAAGCGATGACTCGACTGCCCTCATTCCAGCTCAGAAACGAGCGATTGCGCGGATGGAACGGAACACGAGCAGAACGTGTTGAGATAACTAGTGAGGACGCGAGAGAAAGAGGAAAGTTGGATATCGCTCGTGAGTAAGGGGGGGACAAGGCCCTCAATTTCCGTTCATTCTGGTACTAGCGTCGGACGGTGCAAGGAGGAGTTGGACATGAACCTAAGTGCTGAGTCAACATCATCAATCACTTTGACCCTAAGAGGGTTTCAAACTTTTTCCAATGACGGAGTTCAAGACTCCCTACTCCCAAGGGTGCGTGTTCAAGTTCTTAACGAACTTGAGATCAATGTACAGATGGGTGACATTCTAAAAGAGCCCATCTTGTCAGGCTGGCTACGGGAGACCAAATCTAATGTTGGCACGATACATAACCACTTCAACCAGGGATCCCGGATAGGAAGACAATAAATCGCGTTGACAGCACTGATGAATTTGAACAATTTCATTGTCCTTTATAAGGAGCCTTGGCTGTTCGAATACGGCAAGCAATGCGACACATTGGCACAGGAACGGCCACCAGCTCCGAAAATTGGGTGTACGCCTTGGATTGATATGCACGAGGTCATCTGCGTGCGATTGCGACCTGGAGTATATTGTAATGTTTTCAAACTTTGTCCATTTACCGACTGGCAGTGCTATCGTTCTGAGCTACGTACGTTTATGACATTTTGGTGCCCGTATAGATATATCTTACCGCACAGCGTAGGCCTACCGGAGGAACAACACGAGAAGAATAGGTAAGAGAAGGAAGAAATCAAAAGACGAGAGAATGATGGTTGGAATATTCGGAGGCTGTGCGAGCGTGTGCAATGCGCTGCTATCCCCGGAATCCCGGTACATTCCTCTTTCTTATTGTTTTCTTTCATTCTTCGGGTTGTAGGCCCTATTTTATATTTCTCTCCTTTTATTCTGTAGTCTACAGTTTATAGTTGAGATCTTGTACTGTAGCTATTCATCCATTTGTCCTGTGGGGACAACCGGAAATCTTATCTTTTTATCTTATCTTGCTGATTTGATTTCAACAGTTTGATCGATGGCATCAAAGAGAGACTTGTGCGGATAAAACTTGGATAAAACCTGATATGTAAAACATGCTTGAACTCCCCGGTTATCCAAATCCATTGTTCGAGAACATGGTCGTTTCCGCGAAGCCGCGCGATCGGGTTACGAGAAGCCATGAGGCAACTTTGACTTCTACTTCCAGCCCGTTCATGTCAAAGACCCGCAATACAAGTGCAACGAGTAATCGCCCCCCTTTCTTCCGATAGCCATCCTTGATCTTAGCCCTTTCACATCCTCAGTCATATATCAAAGCCAAAGGCCAACGATCTAAGTGGATGGAAATAATTCACGAATCAGATAACCGGAATCAGGAACTCAGAGTCACTTTTTACCCGGACCTATTCCTGCAGCGCCGGATTTGGGTCCTAAATATTTTGCGCAGAGAGAGTATCACAAGAGTACGTCAGTCGAGGTGTCAATCGCCTATTTATTATCCATTAAAAGTGCGATAGGTCTTAGACGTCGGTTGCGGAGAAGGTCAACTCCTCGCAGTGCTTTGCCAACCCGCGCCATGGCTAAAAGCACCCCCCGAATCCGTCCTCGAGGCGTCGCAATCACCCAACGAGAGTCAACCCCCAACCCCGATATACAACGACGAAGATACCCCAAATCTCCATATTGTCGAACTACACGGACTTGACGTCTCCTCTGAAGACTTAGCCTTTGCAATTGAATCTACGGCACCCCCGAAAGAAGACGCAGAAATCCACAGCTCTGGGTACCGATCGTTTCGCAGCGGTGTCCAGAGATGGGAAGAACTTGTGGCTAAGGTTTGGAAAGGAGGCTTGGAGAGCATAAACGAGGAGTTCGTGGATATGGAATGTATCGTTAGCATGGAAGTGTAAGCTACTCTCGATATCTCTACCCCCAATAAATCCAGACTAAATTAGATCGTGACCAGCATCGAGCATTTGCCACCCGAAATATTGCCTGCATTTGCCCCGATGTTGCTGGGCGTGTATCACCCGCAGATTCTCCTCGTGACAACACCATCCTACACCTTCAACGCCCGCTTCACAGCACCCGACGCCCCTAAATCCGCGCGGTCGGGGTTCCCAGATCCTACTGGACGTACCGACCGCATCTTCAGGCACGACGACCATAAATTTGAATGGACCCGGGAAGAATTCGTGGAATGGTGTGAAGAGACAGCCAAGGAGTGGGGTTATGCAGTGGAACAGACAAGCATCGGTCAGGCACAACAAGAAGACCCATGGGGCAGAGACGACGAACTCGAAGGCGCGAGTTCCGTGGCGTGCTTCCGGCGGCTCGACAACAAGACGCGGAGCGAGAAAGGGAGGGCTAGGATCAAGGCTCTTTCGCTGAATAGTGAACCCCATGAGGCTTTAGCCGTCTCTCGACACCTGCCAAACCCTGCCTTCATGAAACCTCGTCCGCTGCCAGAAATTGCAAATTGCGTCAAATCGAAAATGGAGGAATACCGAGAAACTTTCATGAGGGTGGAAGAACTGTGGTTCGAAAAGGAGATCAGCATTCTCTGTGGAGGGTGGATTGAAATATTGGTACGAGCCGTCGAGGAGAGTCCTGATCTGAACTTGAAGAGGGATCAAGCTACGAAAAAGCGGAGCATGTGGAATGTTGAGCTTGTCGGCGGAGTGGAGAGCTCGAGAAATCCTTTTGCGGCGGACGGTGACACCAGCGTGGACGACATCCCACCTGACTGGACCCCTGGGGAAGGCCCTTATGGAGGCTGGGACGAAAGCGAGTCTACAGGGGCTGAGGAAGGGGATGTTTCTGCGGAGACATCCGATGCGGATGGAGACGACGAATCAGACGGCGAAGCCACGAGTTGGAGGAAAGGTTCTGTGTGGAATAAGTCAATAACTGAAACGAGCAATAGTCAGTGGGGAGAGGATTGGGGGCAGCTGGACAACACCTGGGGTAATGTTCCCCCCAGTGCGTTGAGTTCAACTGCAGGCTGGGATGGTGACGAAAGCGACGATACCACATCTTAAACAATATTCTGCTGTGCCATTTACCAAGGAACCAATGCATATTATTATTATTATGCACGACTATACCTGTCTACATGTTGTGATTGTTAACTTAGATATAAGAAGGGCTCTGGGATTATGCCTGGACCAGGCTCAGATTTGAAAGTTTTTTCAAAAATTAGGTTTGAGAGAGCCAAGCAAATTCAAGTGAAATTGCCCTCAGGTATGGGTGCATCTCTTTCGACACTTTCGAGATACTGGCCAGCACCACAGAGGTTCAGCAGCTTGGCGAAGGCGGTGTGAGTTCGGATGGATGTGGGATTGGGAGGCTCAACCCCAGACTGCGCCAAACTTCGGAACTCAACATTTGTCTCCTGTTTTCCATTAGTTAATACGGCTAATTGTCCCCAGCCTGTACTTGTTGGGGGAAGTTCAAGTTGGATACTTATTACTGGTGTGAGCATCAGCCTCTAAGGCTCAAGCAGCATGTTACCAAGAAATAGACCAACCGCATCTTTAAAACTTAAAGTGCCGAAACGTCTCATGCTCCAAAGTCGCCATGAAGATGCCATTTGCGGGAGAGTTGATGCTTGGTCCTATAAGAAGGTCGATTTGCGTCCAGGACTGGAGCATATCGCAAGTATACGCGGCTTCCCTCTGTCTCAATAGATTGAGTCAGATGTGAAAAAAGAAAAGAGAATTAATGTACAATTTCTGGGCCAATTTTTCCTTCACTTAAATCATTAAGTGAGAATGGGATGATGTGGGTGACGGCCATGGCAGCATAAAAATTTCCTTCGGGAACTTCCGCCTGTCGTCCATGTTGAAAAAGTGCTTCCCTACAACAACCCTACAATGTATGTCGAATGCTTCAATAAATGCGCAATGGTGTCCTCCGCGGATAGAAAGCTATCAAGCTGCCTTAATGGATCACAACAAACAAAAACGAATTGTTTATACTCACTTTGTTCCTGAAATCACTGGCTTCAGGTTCAGGAGTTCGGCTACTGCTAGGATCTGTTTTTATGACTCTAGAGTTAACCAGCACTGATTGGTAAAGACTGAATGACAGGAAGAGAGAGAGAGGATTATTTGAGGAACTGACTCGGGAGGAACAATTGCTCCTTCGCAAGATCAATTACCGTGTCGTCGCTCTTTTGATGCGCAACGTAGAGGGAAACAGCGAGGTGTGTCTGTCCAAGGGGATGTGGTGCATGGACGATCATGCCAGATAAAAGGTCATCGAGGCGGTATCGCCGGTCAGCAACGCTGCAATGTCTGCGGAATCGTTCGTGCTCGGTGCCAATGACATTACCCAGTATTTCGTTAGAGAGGACATCGGTTTCAAGCTTGTCATCCTCATAAATGCTCCAGAATGCCTCAGATGTGCATCCCAGGATGGTGTAAGTGGACTCGAGAAACGCTGTACGCCGGTGGGTCATTATGTTGCCGGCAACCCCTTCTGAGTCGCGCAAGCGTCCCACCATAAGCGTCCCACCATAAGCGTCCCACCATGGTCCCACCATAAACGTTGAGTCAGGGTTCAACCAGTGAACAAAGAGAACACGGGGGTAAATGCGACGGGTTTTGTAAGCACTCGTGCTCGAGAAACATAAGTACTTTATGTTGCAGTGTCCCGTATGTAGTCAAAAACAAAGTTGAGCGGCTCTTACTTTGCAGCACAGATTCCCACGGGTGCTTCCAACAACTTCAGCCTCAATATTCCCTGGTTCTTAGTTGTGGCTGCCTTAGCCTATAATCATAGAATGGTAAATATATCTCATCGCCGATACAGTAACGTTCGTAAAATTCGTTGCCTACAGGAAGCACTTATCATAAGTGAGCGAGTTAGGGATGCAGGGCAGTTTCATCATGAATAGTAGCTAAGCTAGCCACTTCCTCAGGTCGAAGAGCGAGCAGCATTCCTGGCCATGTACTTCTTCTCATTAATACCATTCTCGAGACCGAGGACTTTGAAGAGGGTTCCGATGAATGTGACGCCCTTCCTATTCCTGGCACGAGATTCCCAACCTTCTGGTATCCGTTCGTCGACCAGGATGGACTGGAGGTCGTCAACGCGTCCTCCAAATATTGTGAGGAGGAATGAGGAGCTGGTTTAACAAAATCATAGTTCAATTAGCAGACAATTCAATCTCGATGATAAGGAGAAACGCACTTAATGCTGCTAATCAATTTATGGAAGAGGTCCAGGGAGTAACTAGAATTGGCTGCTCTAGAATCGACACGTCTCTTGGTGGAGTATGCAGAGACATCCTTGCGTTTGAGCAGTTTGCTGTGCTTATCGCCTCCAGAAGCTGATGTCAAAAGTTCTTCGATGAACGGAAGATGTGGTTTTGATTGGTCTGGAACGAGCGCGGTGTCTTCACCTGGTGGCCAAGCATAGATATAAATTTAAATTCTTGGAGCATCACAAAATTAATACGTACGAGTCAGAGATGCATCATGCTCAATGCCATTGTGGAGGTCGAGCTGAGCCAAGTCGAATGTGTCGCTCTTCTTTTTCTTCAACATTCTCACAGCAAGGTTGGTCACAAACTCGCTGAGGGTCGGCGCAGTATTGAAGGCGGCATTGACCTTGCCTGCAAGTTCATCGAATTTAATGTTTTTACCGTCGTGTGGGAGGATGCCTGCCAGAAACACAAAAAAAAAAAAAACAGACGATGAGATTTAGTTACTAATGACCGATGATAGACTCACCGTGGTTTGCCAGGGCGTTCAATGCGGGGCAGGCGCTTCGACTATCGCCCGCCTTTGGAGCGACATACGCAGGCCACTTTCCTCCTGCCCCTGGGGTTCCTCGTGGGGTAACATGTCCTTTCCTGCGTTTAAATGTCACAATATTGATCAACCCCAATACAAAGTCCCGAGCAATGATGGAGAGAGTCTGAAACACAGTCGCGACAAACGTCACAATGAACATGGTGATTGTGAGATTGGGATGAAGAGAGCAAAACCAACACCTCTCTTGTTTTATACACAGGTCGGCGAACAGAATGGAGCGACATGTCATGTTCCAGCGGGATATCCGATAGGTATTCCATATAGAGTTTATCGAATCATTAACGTTGTCGTCGTCTGCCTTAGGAGATCAGTAGCGGGCTGAGTTAAATGGACATGTGAACGCCCTCGCAGGACGCCAAGGGCAAGCCTGAGAAAGCCGAGAGGACCAAGATAGCGCTCGTTGTCCAAAATGAAGGTACGAGCCCGAGTGTAACGGAGGATTCGTTCTTGTAATACCTCTATACAGGGTCTTGCATATGAATCTGCAGTTCACGTTTCGCAAAAGTTTATTTGTACAGCTTTGTCTAGCCCCCAAAATGGCAACGGTGCAACAGTCTAGGCGTGCATGACAAAGATGATATCCTTTTTTGTGCATACACAAAGATGTACAAACAGATTTTTGTGAAAACTTGAACTGCAGATTCATTTGCAAGACCCTGTAAGGAATAGACTGGAATTGTGCTGGGTGCGAAATTCTTGCGAAACGGACTTGTAATTATACCGAATTAGAATGTATGTGAAATAATTAAGGACCACCGTGCCCTTCTATGGCAACAAAGCCACAACGGGGTAGTGGGCTTTGCCGCGAAGTCGGCCATCCACCGAGAACAATAAGTAGTGAAAGTGAATTTATTATTTTCAATACATTCTAATTAGGTATCCCAATGCCAAGAAACAACAAAAAATTCAAAAACCTTGTTGTCGGAAGCAGGTAAATAATTACAAGTCCGTTTCGCATGAATTTCACACCTTGCTAAATTGACCGTTCCCAGCTGTGTAAGTATATTGACATGCCGCTTTGCTAGTGGCGCTAGAACGAGCTTGCAGCGGATGTTAGCGCGAAAAGGTGCCTCAAAATAGACCTCATGACGCACCTTTATCGCTCTCGTACTGGGTTCCTAGATCCTTGCGATGAGAAGGGAGATTAAGAAACGTTATTGCGAGGACAGAGTATATGAACAAGCTTGCCCGTTTGTGAGTAGGATGCCGTGTTATGCTGTGCTGTGCTGTTGGGCGGCAAGGCTGGGAATACTTAGTTTTGAGGTTCATACGTTCCGAGTTGCGATCTATAATTAACTGCAAGGCAGTCGGGGTGGAACGTTCAATGTCCAACATAAGGACGTTCTTGAGACCGAAAGTGCTCAGATACACCCAGCCCCCCAAAATTGGCTTATCAAGAAGAGGTGGCTAGAAAGAAGCCTGGAACGACGAGCTCGTAAAAGGACAGTCAGCTTTCTTAGAAATTCGAGAAACGCCCTTGTTTAATAGGTCATCAGCGACGCAACAAAAGTATTTCTCTCTTCATTTATGTTAGAAATCGAAATGTTCATGAATGTTCGAACAGGACTTACAGTTAACATTAACATTAACCTAGCACCGAAACTATACATAGAGAGAGGAAGGATATTCCCAACCCCAAACCCCAAATTAACTCGTTATTCTGCGAAAAGGAGGTGATTAGAGAAAAGCCGGGAATGATGAAGTAGGACATACTCATACAAGGACACGCCGCATTCTTAGAAACTCGATAAACGCCCTTTGATAACATGAGGAATAACAATCGAGGCCGCGCTGTGGTCTGAAGTCTTTATAATGCAAAGAGCTTTCCAACATTATCAGAACGCGCTTCATGCCCGGAGTGTGATGGCAACAGTGACCTTGATTCATCGTCATCCGATGAGAGGTCGATGATGTGAACATCTGAACTGAGGGCGCCTCAGCTATACTTCCGTCCGATTTCGTTTGTATTATATAATGGCATGATGCTGTGGACTCTGTTGGTGATGGTGAGGTCGACGGTGCTAGGCGATCTGGGGATCGTAGACTTGGGAAATAATCGGCGGCGGCCATTTAAAGGGAATAGGAGATGGTACAGGGGAGAGCCGAGTCTTAATGTTTCTTCACAACCGTTGGTCGCACCTTGCCCTCAGAATCAACGGCCGACGAT
>Ga0307513_10003594_pt1 | contig 20966 bp, 19 predicted proteins | sample 15_EM_MG_FD_202174 | JGI IMG/M metagenome (GOLD analysis project Ga0307513, IMG submission 202174) | Populus trichocarpa ectomycorrhiza microbial communities from riparian zone in the Pacific Northwest, United States - 15_EM | ecosystem: Host-associated > Plants > Roots > Unclassified | place...
GAGTGAAGATATATATAGGTGTGTTTGAGTGGTTCTGCGCACCAATCCTTCTTTTGGCACTGGGAAATAGGTGTATTCACGTCACTAGAGTCTCAAAATGTGAGCGGATGCAGTTATTTACCTCCCGTATCCCCACATTGTACCCGGGCCTCACCATTTTTTTCATAGGCCCACTCCGCATCATTCTCGTCATCCACAAAGCTAGCAGCCGCTCAGTCACCGCCACAAGCCTGCGAAACGCGCTCGGCGCCCGTAGGGTTGTCATGTACTGCGGTTGGGGGTGGTCAGGAGGTTTTGGGCGTATTGGAGGGACTGGAGACCGAGTTTCCAGGTAAGATTTTCCCGTTTTAATATCAACACAGAAGAACTTATGAATACTTCATAAAAGAACAAGGACGTTCTTCCATCATCTGTCAGTCTCCCCCGAACAACCCACAAGAATGCGATACCACCACCACCACGCGCCTTTCCTCCCTTGGGCCCTCTCAGTCCGCCTCCCAGGTCACCTTGAATCACGATCCTGAGGGACAATCTTTTTAGACCCTGCCACCATCCATTCGGCATGAATGCCCCCATGTCCGGAAAACTTACTGGCGTCTCTCCATGCATAGCGACTGCCACAACAGTAGCGGTACCCTCACCACCTGTCCAACACCACCCGCCCTCGTCCTCTCTCTGGCAATTCTACATCCTCCACCTCCACCTCCATATGCTACGGCGTCGCCATACCAGCCACCTACTCACTCGAAACCGTCGCCTATGCGCAAGCCATACCGCTCCACGTTGGCAGTTCCGGTCTCGTGGTCACTAAAGAAACAGAGAGGTCAATGAACAAGAGAAAAGCCAAAGAAAACGACAAAGTCGCTTGAAGCGAGAGCCCCTATGCACCACCTGTTTCGTACACGACTTTCAGCGATGAAGATTTGCATACGATGGTGCGGATTCCTGCGATTGAGGGCTATGCGCCAGGGATACCGACTGCGGGGCCGTCGTCGGGGGTCAATCAGTATGGAGGGTATTCGATGCGGTCGAGGCCGTGTTCCTGGGTGGGTTTGCCGCTGCCTTCACTACAACTGCATCTGCAACCACAACCTGCGAACTGAGATGATGGGAAACGACATAAACTAGATAAGAACACAGAAGAGGATTTCGGAACGGGAGGTTGGAGATGAAGTGAGCAGTTTTGAAGAAGTCAAGGTTCAGAAGAAGCTGGTGAAGGAAGGGAGGATCGAGGTGGTGGAGAACCTGACGTTTATGACGGAGGCGAGACGGAAGGAGCTGGAAGGGGAGAGGTTGAGAGAGGAGTCAACGTCAACGCCAATGCCGGTGCGAAGGGGGAGAAGAGAAAGTTCTCGTGTTTTCCTCATCCTCATCACCGCAGGAACGAGTCGGATGCTCATGCCACCGCTGCCATTCAACAGCCTGTGGTAGAGCATGAACAGGAACGGGAACAGGAAGTTGTTACGGGTACGGCGGCCTCTGCTGTTCCTACCCCGTCCGAAGGCGGCTCTCCTTCTTCCGAAGCTACAGGCTCTCCTTCCAAAGGGTGGTTTATTGGTGGCCTATAAGGGTTCTTTGGCCCTTGCCAACCGTCTACACTGCAAAACTGGCCCACTCGGCAGCGCAGCACAAAGACCGCCACCAACACCACCGCCACCAACACCAACACCATAACCCCCGTCTTCAATAATAGATATCTCCCCTCTGGTGACGAATCGGACGCCAAAGATAATTCGCCCTCCAAGCTAAAGGATTTCCAACCACTGTTCGGTAAATCTCCGGCCAAGTCAAACACGAAATCCAGTGGGGATCGGAAAACCAGGACGAACGACAATCTCTGCGGGATCGCGTCGGAGAGGAGAGGGAACAATTTTGCTGGTGTTTCTCCTCCGCGTCTGGGGTAGGGGTGGTACGGTGAAGGATGCCGGGGTTGTAGGTCCGCGGGCGGGAGCGGTGATGGTGGTCCTTGGCGCTCGATTGGGTTCGTTCGCTGGCGGGGATCGACAAGGCTCTTAAACGATATGCGCTGGGTGTGGATGAGTGGAAGGAGACGATGCGGTCGTTGAAAGATGCAGAGGAGGAAGTGGGCAATCTTTTTGTCTGTCTCTCTTTCTCTTTTTTTCGTCGTGTCTTATATTTTTTCAGAGTGACCCGGTTGATCAAAGCATCCAACTCGAAGAACAGCTAGGCAGGCAAAATCAGAGAGCCGCTTCTCCTCGACCACCAGTGACTCCTGTCATCATCTTCGTTTTCCTTGTCTGCCGGGGACCCCCTTACCATCACCTTCTCGTGCGTTCATTCTAAACCCCACCTTTGAGAGGGAGTCTCGTAGGGCCACTCTCCGCATTATTCTCGTCGTCCACAACGCTAGCAGCTGCGCAATCGGAGCTTCAAGCCTGCGAAACGCACCTGGCAGCCAAAGAACACGAGTTGGCGATCAAACGATGCACCGCTATCCGTGATGGGCTCGGCGCCCGTATCAGAGCCTCATGGACTGCGGCTAGATGTGCGTCCGGAGGAGTTGGAGACCGAGCCAGGTGAGAACTTATTTCACTAATAGCTTATGAATGTTTCACAAAAGCACACAGACGTTCTTCCATCATCGCCAGTCGCCCCTGAACGACCGAGAATGCGACACGACGACGACCACGCGCCTTTCCTCCGATTTTTCCTCTATTGGACCTTCTCAATCCGCCTCCTAGGTGACGTTGCATCACGATCATGAGGAGAAACCTCCAGACCCCGCCACCATACACTCGGTCGTAAATGCACCCGCGTTCGGAGACCCCATCTCTCCATCCATAGCGACAACCACAACAGTAGCGGCACCCGCACCACCAGCAGAGTCCAATACAACCCACCCTCGTCATCTCTCTGGCAACTCCACCACCGCCACCACCGGATCCTCCATACGCTACGGGTCGCCACACCAGCCATGTACACACTCGAAACCGTCACCTATGCGCAAGCCATACCGCTCCTTGTGGGCGGTTCTGGTCCGTGGTCACCAAAGAAACAGAGAGGTCAACGGACAAGTACAAAGCCAAAGAAGACGACGAATTCCTTCTCGGTCGCTCGAAGCGGGAGCCCGTACGTGCCCATCTTGTATACGATGTTCAAAGACGAAGATCTACACACGAACATGTGGATCCTCTGCGCCGCATGTGATTGGGGGCAAACATGGCTCATACGATTGAGAAAATGGAGCCAGCATGCAGCGCTTACATGGAGAGGACTGATTGTCCCGTAAGGAAAACCTCACGCATTTTTCAGTCGTTGTTGTACGCGAGGTTGACTTCAGCTGCCAAACGTACCGAGATAACTAGTCTAGTTCGCCCGCTCTCTTTGTCTCATGTACCCCGAAGTTTTTAGGTTTTCATATCCTCCCTTCACGACATTTTGGGTTGATCCACCATTCTCATTTCACTTTAGATGTCTACAATATTTTCCTGGGATTTCATCATCAGAGGTCTAACCAACAATAAACTTGACCTAACCTCAACCACATCGAGTGACGCCACTAACTACAACCCTGGGTGGCTAACACGGATGGTAAGCCCTTTTAGCTGTAAGGTAAATGTCATCTACTGACCGACCTTGATCAATAGTAGGACGCTGAATGAAATCCAACACATGAGGTATCCTGCACGATCACCTGTATCGATCAGGTTGGGCCTTTTGTCTTGCAAATGGCCGGGTCCTTACTGCGGATGGTACGCGCTTTTGAATCGCCTAAATATCTTTCTTCCTCACTAATTCATAATTACAGCACTAAAAACTCGAATTAATGCCACTGCTCCTGTGCTCATAATTACTGCGGATTGTGAGTGCCCTGATCGTTATGAATTTCCTATCTGTACCGTCGCTCTTTGCTTTCCCGATGCCTTGTTGTCGCTCGGTAGATTGTACTTGAGGATTCAACCAGTTGCAGCCTCAATGAAATATCTCATTCAATTTACGCTGCATGACCAACCATGAGTTTCTTCTAGCGCGGAATCGTGGCGGTGTTCCTGCAACTTATTTGTAACACAGCCATGGACAACATGTGACAACCATCGCACTTGCCCATAACCCTATCGCCAGCAATCTCTGAGGGAATGAAACAATCCCACTGATCTTCCAATTGGTTCGCAACAGCAGTCAGAACTCCTGAGACTCGAGAATGGCCGCCATGTTTTCAAACGCGAGGAATACATTTATCAGAGGAGGGACATTCACGATAAACCACTCCATAATCGAGGACAGGAGATGTGAGGTTACTATATCTCAACCATATAAATACTGATCGCAATTCATAGTGATGGAGCTCCTACAGCAACATTGCTCCAGGTGTATTTCACAACTCTGACGAACGTTATGATCCACCCAAGTGTCATCCACGTACACGGAGGGTGGTTTTGAAGAAGATTATGGACTGGGTGAAGGATCCAAATAAGGTTGCCCTGTTTCTCTGGTTATACGGTCCTGCTGGAGCCGGCAAGTCAGCGATCGCTCAAACTATCGCAGAGCTTCTTGAGAAGGCGGGGCTTCTTGCCGCTGCTTTCTTTTTCTCTAGGAATGCAGCTGGGCGTAACGACAAGACTCGATTGATCGCAACTCTCGTTTACCAACTCGTCAATTCCATACCTGAAATCCGTGCTCATGTTCTGGAGGCAGTGGAGCAGGACCCGGCCCTCTTCTCATGCTCGATTGAAGCCCAGATTCAAGCGCTCATCGTCAAGCCATTCAACGCTGTGACCACCGACGAGACACTGGCATTGACCCTCCTTTCTCGTCCAAGGTTAATTATCCTGGATGGGTTGGACGAATGCCGTACAAGCTCAGCGCAAACCCACATTTTGGACGCTCTTTCCACAGCCGTAAAAGATCTCCACATCCCGCTTTGCTTCCTCATCGTTAGTCGAGCAGAGCAAGATATCCGCCAAGCGTTTAATGACCAAAACGGTCTGGGATCGCTTTCATGGAGCATCGCGTTAGATGACACCTACCATCCTGATGCTGACATTCGGGTCTTCCTTCAAACAACATTCGCCAAAATTAAACGAAATCATCCTTCAGGGACTCACTTACCCACGTCGTGGCCAAGTTCAGAAGATATCGGACGGCTGGTAGAGAAATCCTCTGGCCAGTTCATCTTTGCATCCACAGTCGCAAAATATCTCGCCACTGGCCTCCGGATCGGTTGAAAATCATTTTCAGACAGTCTGAGCCGGGCCAGGAAACACCTTTCGCTGAGTTGGATAGCCTGTACCACCTCATTCTCTCGTCCGTCTCCCATATCGAAAAATTGCCGGATGTCTTGATGTTCCTAGTCCTCCAACCCTTCCAAGGCGCCCTGTGGTCGAGCCAAACCACAGCCTTGATCGAAAATTTCTGTTTTACAGACCTGGCGAGATAAATATGATTTTGGCTGACCTTCATTCTATCATCTGTGTCCCACCTTTAGGGGATGAGTCTACAGAACTCTAGTTCTTTCATGCTTCTCTCTCTGATTTCCTACTGGATCGATCTCGTTCAATGGACCTCTTTCTTGATCAAGGCGCTGCGTACGCAAAGCTCACTGGACTGGCTGTGAAGCACATTAACAATCCAACTGACTCTCCGTTGTGGAATGATCAATGTATGTCCTTTCCTTCTTGTTGTGACTTCATTGACTCAATGAAAATGAAGACAGCGTTCATTGCGCATTTCGGTGGTGTTGCATCAAAGCTCGTCCATCCCCGAAGCTCCTTCAGGACTTGTGCGGGCTAAACCTTGCAGTTTATGTGAACCGCACACCATCGCGGTTTGTGGAGGACATTCCAGAATTAATATGTTGGTTCGGAAGACAGGTATGTCAATTTCGTTCAGTATATGGCTTGCCTCATTTGGTGCATAACATTTACAGCGGCTGAGTCCACACAGCACGGAAACCTTACTAGATCATCACTTAGCGACATTCGATGGATGGCTTAAAGGACAGTTCATGTCTTTCTCATCATGGCCCCATTACTATCTCACAGTTATTACACTTTTGGATCGGCTCGACCCCAAGGAATATCACTTGAAGCGGGTTTCGGTGATCCTACGAGGACAGTTACCACTCGTGCTCATCAGCGCGTTTGATGGGACAAAACCAAGCGTAGAATTCTGTCGGATAGTGTCTAAATTTTTGGTGAATCGAGAGCGAGCCGGGTTTTTCTGGGTCAATTCGCAGAAATATGCAGACCTGGCAAGGTACATATTGGACTTTCTGCGTGATAAGTGAGTTCATAACCCCTACACTCTTACGTGCAAATACAAATGCTTGAATTCATCCCAGACGTTTCATAGATATTGTTGATATACACACCTTGTGTCCGCTAGTAGAGGAGGGCACGACCTATTACGAGGTTGGGAAGCTGGCATTGAATCTCCTTCCAATTTTTCTTTCAAGCATTATGATCCTCTAGAATTGCAGAAGGTTAAGGCGGCACAGGCTATTGAGAAGTTTTTGAAGGTGGGATTTTAACCTAATTTTATGCTTTTTCTGGGACTGATGATTCTGAACCCGATAGAAATAAAGTGGTATCCATGCCTTTTTTCATATCTAGTCCCCTCCCCTCTTGACAAGTCTACCGTACGAACGACGTAATAAAGTATTTTTGAACACCATGAGTGTCGACGTCGAATTCTGAATTGCTCGGCGGCTCTTTCCAGTCCACAATGCGCCCCTTCGCCAGCCCCCAATGAAGCCAAACCCTCCGAGTCCGAGAGTGCTCCTCCATTTCCATTGACTTTTCCCTCTATCGTGGAAGGAAGGGCCGCCTGGGGATAAACACCTCTTCCTGTCCAGACTATGAATACTCATTTATTACACCTTATTTCTTAGACTATTTCCCTGCGTCCCTCCTAGTTTAAGGTTTCATAAATACGTCGTTTACTCAGCTTGACCAAAGCCCCACAGTGGGAATGGGAGGTTCTCGCTCGGAAGAAATTTGGGATCTTGCTCAGCGGCGAGGCTTTGAATCAACTTTGAATCTGACTACGGCGAAGAACGGAAGTCACGGCCCGGGTATGGGACGTTGCTCAGCGGAGCGATGGCTCAGCCTTTTTTATCATAGATGTACCCAGGGGTGATATAATGAATGACCTTATATATAATCTCACTTTCTTGCTACGCTGTCCAATTTTTTTTTTCGACATTCCCAGTGCCCAATATTTAACGTTTAACGTATCGAGTCGGCTAAATTGGTGACATCATGTGCTGAGGTAAGCATAGGTTCTCATATCTCAACCGACATAGTCCATCGTCCCGTACACTCTCGTCTGCTTTCCAACCTCCTCCAACAAGAAAAGGAATATTCAAAATAGCTCAACTAGCTCCCGGAGCCTTCAAATGCGTCTCTGGCCTCGTTCACCGCGTATGCAGCTGCCCTGGATCTCATGTTATCATGTTGGTAGCAGGCTCGTTGGCGGGGATCGACGAGGCGCTCAAACGATATGCGTTGGGTGTGGATGAGTGGAGGGAGGCGATGCGATCGTTGAGGGATGCAGAGAGGAAGAAGTCGGGAATATTATGCGAGACCGGGAAATCCTGTGCGTTTTTTTTTTGTTTTTTGTTGTTCCATGTCTCTTATATTCTTTTTTTTCTTTTCAGAGTCACCCGGCTGATCAAGGCGTCCAACTCGAAGAAAATTGGGGCAGGCAACATCAGAGAGTCACTGCTGCTCAATCACCAGCGATTCCCGTCGTCCTCTTCACTTCCTTTGTCTGTTGGGGGAGAGTCCCCATCACGTCTACAGTCGCAGCACCAGCACCAACACCAGAACTAGCAGCAGAGTCCAACACAGCCGACCTTCGACCACCCTGTGGGAATTTAACAACTACAACTTCATCCTCTATCCGCTACAGTGTCACCACACCAGCCACTTACACACGAAACTGTCACTTATGCACTAGCCATACCGGTCCACGTGGGCGGTTCAGATGCCGTCGTCACCAAAGAATCAGAAGCAGAGCGAGAAAAGGACGAGGGCAAAAGCAAAGAAAACGCCCCCCACCAACAAATTCCTTTGCTCGAATGAGAGCCCGTACGCACCTGTTTTCGTATGCGACATTCAGAGATGAAGATCTGCATACGACGATGCGGATCCCTGCGCCGCATGCGATCGAAGCCTGGTTACCGACTGCGGGGCCGTCGTCGGGGGTTAATCAGTATGGAGGGTATTCGAGGCCGCGGTCGAGGCCGCCTTCGTGGGTGGGTATGCCGCTGCTGCAGCCGCAGCCTCAACTACAACCACAGCCCGCAAATATTGACAATGGGAAACGACATAAATTGGACAAGAAGATCACAGAAGAGGAGTTGAAGAGGAGGAGTTCGAAAAGGGAGGTTGAGGATGAAGTGAGCAGCTTTGAAGAGGTCAAGGTTCAGAAAAAGCTCATGAAGGAGGGGAAGGTTGAGGTGGTAGAGAACCCGCAGTTTATGACGCAGGCGAGACGGATGGAGCTGGAGTGGGAGGGGTTGAGAGAGGAGTGGACGTCGACGTCAATGCCAGTGGTGAAGGAGGAGAAGAGGAAATTTTTCCTCATCTTCATCACGCAGGGATGAGTCGGGGGTCCATGCCGCTGCTGCCATTCAGCATCCTGTGGTAGAGCATGAAGAGGAACGGGAACAGGAAGTTGTTACGGGTACCTCCGCTGTTCCTACCACGTCCGAAGGCGGCACTCCTTCTTCCAAAGCTACGGGTTCTCCTCCAAAACAGAGCGATTCTCCTTCCAAAGGGTGGTTTATCCGTGGCCTGAAAGGGTTCTTTGGCCCTCGCCAACCGTCTACACCGCAAACTCGGCAGCGTAGCACGAAGGCCACCACCAACGCCAGCGCCACCAACACCGTCACCATAACCGCCGTCTTCAACGACAAATATCTCCTCTCTGGCGACGACTCGGACGTCGAAGATAATTCTCCCTCCAAGCTGAAGGGTTTCCAAGCACTGTTCGGTAAATCTCCAAACACGAAATCCGGTGAGGATCGGAAAACCCGGACGAACGACAATCTCTGCGAGATCGCGTCGGAGAGGAGAGAGAACACTTTTGATAGTGTTTCTCCTCGGCGTGTGGGGTTGGGTATTGCGGGGAGGGCGGTGAAGGATGCCGGTTGTAGGTCCGGGGGTGGGGGCAGTGATGGTGGTTCTTGGTGCTCGATTGAGTTCGGGGTGGGCAGAAGTCGTCGATGAGAGGACGGACAGTTGGGGATGTTGAAATTTTGTCGTGGCCGATGCCTGTGCATGCTGGGAGGAAGTTCAAGAAAGCGCGCGCTTGAAGGGGAGGAGGTCCGCCGGTTTCGTCGTCCGCTGCTGCCGTTGCAGGTGAGAATTGGATTACGATGCCCCAGTCATCACCTGATCTTCCATATTCTCCAGTCTTGCGACACCGGCCACGCACAAGCTTGAAGCCCATCTCTCCTGACAGTGCTCTGTGCTGCAGTTGGACGTGTGATGGCATCCCTCTTCATCGGCAAGTACCGCACTCTCGGGTGTTGCAAACCAGCTATTTCGAGGGTGGCCCATACGATCGAGAACATCGAGCCAGCATGCGGCGCTTACCTGGAGAGGACTGATGCTCTACCAAGCATCCATCCTACCCTGAAGACCCCGCAGCTTTATCAAAGAAAAACTTACCCATTTATTAATCGTAGTTTTACGCGAAGCTGCCAAACATACGGAGATGACTACCGGTCCAGCTCGTCCGCTCCTTCCGTCATCCACCCCTGCAGTGTTAAGGTATGGATTTTTCTGTGGTTTTTCGGTTTTCGCTCTCTATCTTCCTTTGACGACAGTTTAGGTCCATCCATCTTTCTCATTTCACTTTAGATGCCTATTTTTCCGTGATTTCATCATCAGAAGTCTGCAAATTGTGATTACTTATTTGCTCGTTACATTCCCCTGATGTTGCTAACGAAGTCCCTCTCGGGATACAACACTAGAGTTGGCCTAATCTCAACTACATCGACTTACACCACGAACTACAACCCCGGGTGGCTAATACGGATGGTAAGCAATCTCTAAGGTAGATGACATCCGCTGACCGACCCCGATCAATAGCAGGAGGACGCTCAATGGAATCCAACGCAATAGGTATCCTAGACGTCGATTGGTCGCCCAAAACCGTCTCCCCAAACCATCACTTGTATCAATCACGTTGGGCCGCGGCGAATGGTTGGGTGCTTACTACAGATGGTAGTATCATGGTACGCGCTTTTAATCACCTAAATGAGATTGCCAACCGATTTTTGTGAAAACGTGTCTGGTTTTGTGTGGCCCATTGCCGAAACTACCCCTCCTTCCTCGGCCCCATTTTTCATCATTTTTGGGCTGTAACCCAGGCTATTGATCCAATGAATCCTTCAGAACAAATTTTGCAATGAAATGCGTGTCGCGGGCGTGAGAACGTGGAACTCAACTCAGGAAAGCCGCAACTTGCCGCCAGGTCCCATCAAATCTGTCACCATGTTGAATAAATTCGGTTAGCTGTTTCACTGCACTGTAATTGACTCGAATGGACTACGTTGACTACGTCAGACTCACCGCCAGGGACTCCATACTTGCTGCGGATGGTGAGCTTTATGAATTTCTCACCTGTACCGTCGCTCTTTGTTTTCCCGAAGCCTTCTTGTCGCTCAGTATATTGTACTTGAGGATTCAACTTGTTGCAGCCTCAATCAGGCTCAATGAAATATTTACGTTGTATGACCAACCATGAGTTTCTTCCAGGTCGAAATTGTGGCGGTGTTCCTGCTTCTTATTCCAAGTAACACAGCCGTGGACGGCCTGTCAGAACCCTCGCACTTGCCCATAACCCTATCGCCAGCAATCTCTGAGGGAATGAGACGATCCCATTGATCTTCTAGTTGGTCCGCAACGGCAGTCAGAACTCCTGAGAGTGGCCGTCATGTTTACAAACGCGAGGAAATCAGTTATCAATGGAGGGACATTCATTCGGATGCAGGGAGATTTGCATTCACACCACGTCGTAAAAAATGGTAGGAGATGTGGGCCTATTATATCTCAACCGTAACAATACTAATAGCGATTCATAGTGATGGAGCTCCTACAGCAACATATTGCTCCAGGCGCATTTCACAACTCTGACGAACGTTACGATCCACCCAAGTGTCATCCACATACGCGGAGGGCAGTTTTGAAGAAGATCATGGACTGGGTGAAGGATCCAAAAAAGGTCGCGCTGATTCTTTGGCTATACGGTCCTGCGGGAGCTGGCAAGTCAGCGATTGCGCAAACCATCGCAGAGCTTCTTGAGGAGGCAGGGCTCCTTGCTGCTGCTTTCTTTTTCTCTAGGAATGCAGCCGGGCGCGATAACAAGACTCCATTGGTCGCAACTCTCGCCTACCAACTCATCATATCTATACCAGAAATCCGTGCTCATGTTCTGGAGGTAGTTGAACGAGACCCCGCCCTGTTCTCGCGCTCGATTCAAGCACAGATTCAAGCGCTCATCATCAAACCATTGAACGCTGTCGCGACCGACAAGACACTTACGCGGACCCTCCTTTCTCGTCCAAGGTTAATCATCCTGGATGGACTGGACGAATGCCGCACCACCTCAGCCCAGACCCAAATCTTGAACGCGCTTTCCACAGCTGCGAAACGTCTCCGCATCCCGCTCTTCTTCCTCATCGCGAGTCGACCAGAGCAGGATATCCGCCAAGCGTTCAATGACCAGAACGGTCTAGGCTCGCTTTCATTCAGTATTGCGTTAGACGATACCTACCGACCTGATGACGACATTCAGGTCTTCCTTCAATCAACATTCGACGAAATCAAACGAAATCATCCTTCAAGGGCTCACTTACCCACGTCTTGGCCAAGCTTGGAAGATATGGGACGGCTGGTAATGAAATCCTCTGGCCAATTTATCTTTGCATCCACAGTCGCAAAATATGTTAACTCCCGTCGCCACTGGCCTCCTGATAGATTGAAAATTATTTTCGGACAATCTGAGCCAGGCCAGGAGACACCTTTCGCTGAGTTGGATAGCCTGTACCACCTCATTCTCTCGTCCGTCGCCGATACCGAAAAATTGCGGGATTTCTTGATGTTCCTAGTCCTCCGACCCCTCTCGCATGTTGACTTGTGGTTGACACAAACGACAACCTTGGTCGAAAAGTTTCTGTTTTACAGACCTGGCGAGATCGATATGATTTTGACCGACCTTCATTCTATCATTTATGTTCCACCTCCAGGGGATGAATTTAGAGAACTCGGATTCTTTCATGCTTCGCTCCCCGATTTTCTACTGGATCGATCTCGTTCTAAGGACCTCTTTCTTGATCAAGGCGCTGCGTACGCGACACTTGCTGGACTGGCCGTAAAGCACATTAACAATCCAACTGAATCTCCGTTGTGGGATCTTCAATGTATGTCCTTTCCTTCTTGTTATGACTTCATTTATTCAATGAAAATAAAGACAGTGTTCATAGCGCATTTCGGTTTTGTTGTGTCAAAGCTCCTCCATCCCCGAAACTCCTTGAAGACTTGTGCAAGCTAAACCTTGCAGCTCATGTTAACGACGTACCATCTTGGTCTGCTGTGCAAATTCCAGAATTAATGTGTTGGTTCGGAAGACAGGTATGTCGATTTTATTCAGTAAATGGCTTGCCTCGTCTGATGCATAACATTTACAGCGGCTGAGTCCAGATGGTACGGAAACTTTGCTAGATCATCACCTAGCGACATTCGATGGATGGCTTCAAGCACAGTTCATGTCTTTATCGGCCTCATCAAGGATCCACTACTATCTTGCGGTTGTTACACTTTTGGATCAGCTGGACCCCAAAGAATATAACTGGCAGCACGTTTCGGTGATTCTGCAGGGCCAATCACTCCCCGTCATGTTGTTTGATTTATTTGGCGGGACGAAAGCAAACATAGAATTCTCTCAGATAGTGTCTAAATCTTTGATGGATCGAGAGCGAGCTGGGTTTTTCTGGGTCAATTCCCAGAAATATGCAGGCCTGGTGAGGCATATATTAGAGTTTCTGTGTGATAAGTGAGTGAATAACTCTTCTGCTCTCATACGTGCTGATATGAATACTTGTACTTATTCCAGACGCTTCGTAAATATTGTGGATATAAATACCCTGATTCCAAACAAGGGCACGACCCATTACGAGGTTGGGAAGCTGGCATTCAATCTTCTTCCGATTTTGCTCTCAAGAATTAAAGCACTCGGAGGGTCACAGGTGCACGAAGTTACGGTTTTACTTCGGAGTCACCCAGCCTTTTATTTGATCAAAAATGACCCTCTAGAATTACAGAAGGTTAAGGCGACGCAGGCCATCGAGGAGTTTTTGAAGGTGTGATTCTAACTCGACTTGATTTTTTTCAAGAACTTATTATATTTTTTGAACTTCCTGCTAGAAAGAACGTTGTGTGTTCATGCAACGTTTCACGTCTATTCTCCTGCCTTGGCGAGGATAGTGGTCACCATACAAAAGACGTAATAAAATTATATTTGAAGAACATGTGTTGAGATGATCGAAATCCGAAATATTGGGGACGAGCCCTGAGTTGAACGCAGAGCACGAATGGCAGTGTCGTATGTCGACATTTCCATAAGCTCGTTTTCCGCTTCTGTCCACGAATTGTAGGGCATGGATGGCGGATATGTTGTGAGATCACACACTAATGAGAGAAGGGAGAGCGGGCCCTTTGCTACCAGGCCTATAGGATTGAGGAGATTACCCGCAAAAAAAAAAATCCGCATTTTCTAAGGGCCTGACTATTACATAGGTGCCATTTAAAACAGCTGTGGGATTCCGAACCCAGAGTACTTATTCGACGTGATCGGTTTGAAGTACCACAAAACTCAAAACTTGTGAGAGTAAACTTTGTCAAGTCGGCCACCGTAAACAGTCATACCGCAAAAACTTAGTCCGACTCAAAGTATTTCAAAAATGTAATATGTTACAAATATTATCTAATGGGCAATTGGGAGGCATCTGAAATAGTAGTCCATAAATGTGAATAAGCAAGGCTCTTGGCAGAATCTCGGGATACCGTGATAAAATGAATAGGAATAAGCATACTCAGTCTGTGCAATTTTTTAATTTTATTTCGTTCTTTCGATGATCTACCAATCCTCCATGAGGTCCTGGAACGATCTTAGATGGGTACGTTGACGGGAAAAGGTGGAAACGGACAAGGGAGGTGCGAGAGACGGCGCCCTTACTGGTGGTCGTGTCTTCTGGGTGGCAGAAAAACACGAGTGGGGTAGAGAGAGTATTCGCAGACGACGTGGGAGTGAAAATAGTGCGGGGAGCAGATGATAGACGAGTGGTCCTCTCTTTCTTGGGCGTGACGTGGATAGTTTTTCGGACAATACGGGGAAAACGAAAGGTCTTGCGCGAGCGTTTGACCTAATTCGAATTGAGAACCAGAGGGAAAGAACGGCAAGTGAAATTGACAAACTTGGATTTCCTTCCTTTTGTGTTTAGAAGCCAAAGTCGTGGGCGACGTTGGGGTGCTGAGTGCTGCCTGTGCCACGGTCGTGACGTCTGGCAACTCCTTTTCCACCCGAATTTGATGAGGCAACGTAGGTGTCAGCGGTGCTGCGTTCGCAGCGCCGTGACTTCCTGTCTGCTCAAATTTGCAGACAAGAGAGTCATCCACCTGGAGTACCATGCACGATCAGAATGGTGAAGAGGAAGAAGAGCTCAATGACGACGGACCTCGAAGCCTCCGAAGCCCATCACTGTTGTAGCCGATTTAACCGTCTTGTTCTCGTCCCTCGCATTGTCGATATCACTCTTTAAATCCCGGAATTACACGTCAGGTTATCTCCGAAACTTCGAAAAAGAAGTAACATACCTCGCTTTCAGCCCTAATCTCCAAATTCATCGTCAGCTAACAATCCAGTCAGTATATTATACATGGCCAACAGTTCAATCACTGACCATGAGAACGATCTCGACCCGTTCCGGGACAATCGAATTTTCAAATGTCTTCTTTTCGCCCTCGTTTTCGCCCTCACTCTCGTCGTTTCCAAGATCGACGTAAACTTTCTGTAATATCCTATCCGTTAGAATGTAATTAAATGGTAGATACCAAAGAACAGGAGCTTACCTGAATGGTCTCTGACCCATCATTGCTCCTGTCCTGAAGGTGGACGTCGGCGGTCAACAGCTTGCTCAAGATGATAATATAGAAACCAATGCTTACCTGAAATAATGTATCCTCCTCTCCAATCGCAGTATTTTCATCCTCTGCATCGTAACCGCCCTCGGCAACTTCGACGCTGGCATCATTGCTGCAAAATATTGTAAGAGAAACCTTCATATAATCCATGCCATACGATAACAAACCTTGATCTTTCTCCGGGGTACCCACCACCATCACAGTTGTGGACATTATCATGAACATTGTCATCGACTCGAATGTTACCACCTCCAGAAGCCTGAGAAGTATGGCGACGAACGACTCCATCTGCAGGAAATGCAGAAATGACCGCTAGGAGGAAGACGAGGACAGCGATGGAGACAGTAAGCAGATAGAAGGTGGTGCGAGGAAGGATAGGGTATCGCTCTCGTCCAAAGCGGACGTGCTCGTTCGTCGTCTCGATGAGCCACTCATAAATATCCTCCAAGGCGGTCTTCAAGAGCAAAAAACCCCGGGGGGAGACACGAGAGAGAAAGTCGGCGAGCTTAACATGGAAGTCTCCCCCAAATATGGTGGAGAGGCGGTAGAAGGCACCGACAACCAATGAAACCGCACGGGGTGGGAGGGTAACCCTGGCACTGGTGCAAGGGCGGGTTCCCAAGATAGCAGTGGATGTGAGCGACTCGGCGGGCGGAGCTGAGTCTGTCTCCTGGATGTGATGAGCACAGACAGCCTCGACTGTCTCGAGGACAGCAATGGCGGTGTTGATCACGTTCTTCGCGGTGCCGACTAGGCGATACTTGTGATAGAAGACCTTGGAAGCGACCCGCTCGACGGCGGTACAGACCAGAGCGGCCGGGCGAGATCCACGGCGACGACAAAGGACAGAGAATGTGGTGGAGATGGGCTTCCCGCCGGCTTTGTAGGCAGTGTGGGCGATGTTGTCGGCATCACCGACGTGCTCGCCTAAGGCAGTAAGAGCCGGAGAGGCGAGGTCAACCCCACAAGAGATAGTATACTGGAGAATGGTACTGGGCCCCAGTAAATATATGTTCATGGTGGTATGAACAAGTAAAAGTTATATGATTCAAGTTGCTATAAAGCGGGTTGGTTGGCTGTTGAGCAAGATTGTGGTGGTTCAAGTGAGGGAAGTTAGAGCAGGTTCGGAGGGAAGTTATAGGCTTTCTACGTGCACGTGGCTGTACGAATGTATATGTAAGCCTGCATAAACAAATCGAATGATCGAAGTACATGGCTTCAAAATTTCGCGGGCAAACACGCCAGGTGAAAGATCCTAGGCTGGGCGATTGCTTGAGGACTCCTGAAAAATAAGGGCGAGCTTAGCGTATTTATTTTAACCCCTACCCGGGACACGAACAAGAGCACAATCGTTGAGCACATAATATCCATTTATGGAACGATCGCAACACACTCGTATTCGTTACACACGCCGCTCATCCTAGCTCCGCCTTAACACTTGCCGTGCCTTCATCACCCATCTTGCATGCTTTCATTGCGTCTTCAAACGTTGTAGCGGAAGGTGCGGCAACGAACGGGATTAGCGTATCCATGTTGGTCATGAGAGCCCGAATAGTCCGACGAATAAGTGAGATGAGATGGAGTTTTCATGCCAAACTCGGTGGCTGAATTATGAATTAGAAAATGCACGAGGTTTAGGGAGGATGGGTAAACCTACTTAGTTGCGAGGAGGATTCGTCAACGATGGCATACATCTCCAGTGTATTCGTGCCACCCATATTGTTGACGCGAAGACGTGATGGTCAGGTATGGAGAAGGGTGCGAAGACGCGTTCCGTGTCATCTGTGTGATGGAGGCTGAGAGTTAAAACGTTATGTAACGACCCAAACTCCCTCGTCAAAATAGACTCAGGATAAATAGCCATAATTACTCACAGGTTCGTTGTGAAGGCCGAGACCGATTTCGAGCGACGGTGGTGACGGTATGGCCGAAATTAAGAACAGCGTCAAAACACCAGTCGGCTTCTGAAGCAGGCCCGATGATTTTGGAAACTTAAAACGCGTCAGAACGATGGATGGACCCGCAGAATGAAATCGTCATACCGAGGTTCGTGCCCGCTGATGCACGTCTACCGACCAGTGCACCTTGTGATCGTACTCTTCTTGATGGAAAATGCCTTCATCGCACCATAGACCTTGCGTGCAGTAGGGCTGGCGAACACATCACCACACACACTCTCAGAGTACAGGTCGCGACCGAGGCTTGATCCTGGTTGGTTCGCGACCGGAACCTCCACTACAAATCAACGAGACCTTTGAATCGCGTTTATGACGACCTTAATGGAGGGAATAACGGAAAGATGGAGGATATGATCAAGCGGAAAAGAAGTGGTGACGGTCAACTAGTCAGGTGTGCAGTTGGAAGGCAAGCAGGGGCCATATAATTCCGTACTGTTTGCCGGAGCTTGGCAGCACCCTCCACGGTCATGATCATCCCTTCCAGTTTCCTACAAAACGGAAACATATATTTCCTCCGATCACCATCCCTACCCAGCTGGAGATATGTGTGGAAGCGGGGACGCTCATCTGCCCGTCGAGGAAGTTTAAATGCGGTGGTTCAATGAAGTCACCTTGTTGACACATTGACCCAACTTGTCGAAATGTCGCCAAGTATCGATACTATGTCCAACGGCCAGCCCCGTTCCACACTCGTCAAGGCCCAGACAAAGAAGGTCACAGTGAGTTTAGTATTCAGTATATAGCGCGACTCTTCACTTATCATGTGTTCTAACAGTCCGAACTCGAAAGGCTGACCTTGAACACTATTCGATGCCTCGGTGCTGACTTGACAGGCTGTGAGTTACATTTTCAAAGAAGACTCGGTTTCTTTTGAGTTATTTCCTTCTAGTTCAAAGGTGGACACCCTGGAACGGTCGTAGGTGCAGTTGCTATCGGTGTTGCGCTATGGAGGCATCTCATGCGTTACAATCCGAAGAACCCTGACTGGTACGCAGATTCAAAGACAAATGAAGAAATTTGCTTATTCTATTGCAGGTTGAACCGCGACCGTTTTATCCTGAACGCTGGACACGCGCGCCTTGGCAATACATCCACCTTCACCCTTCAAGTTATGATGCACGGACTCTGGATGCCATCAAGCAATACCACAACCCCAACTCTGGTGTAGGCATACCTTTTTCTGAAAATCGACGCATTTATCAATCTTTTCGATAGATTGCTGCTGGGTATCCGGAGATTGAATTCCCTGGTATCGAGGTTCGTCTTGCTTTTAATTGTGAAAGTATGCGCCGAAACTCATGCTTTATGTCTGTAGCTTACCACCGGCCTCCTCCGCCAGGGCATTGCCAACGCTGTCGGTCTCGCTATTGCATCGAAACACCTGGCTGCCACATACAATAAACCTGACTTCAATATCGTCGACAACAAGATCTGGTGCTTATTGGCGACGGCTGCCTCCAAGAGGGCGTTGGGCAAGAGGCCCTTTCCATCGCTGGCCACCTTCGGCTTGATAATTTAATTATCATTTACGACGACAACTCGGTTAGCTCCCTGTATGCTAGCTTGCAATTGACTTATCCTTACACATCCATTAGTTAGGTCACTGTGGATGGAAGCATTGAAAATACTTTCACCGGTGATACCTCTGCCAAGATGACCACTGTTGGTTTCCATGTCTACTGAGGTCCACAATGGAACGAACAACGTCAGTTCGCTTATTTGTCCGACCTCCTTTTGTTTCCCGATCGCGATAAATTAGCTTACTGCCATCGTCGCTGCCCTTGAAGAGGCGAAGACGATCAAAGGCAAGCCTATCTTTGTCCATGTTCGCACAACCATTAGATTTGGTAGCCAGCGTGCCAACACTGGGTTCGTCTATGGCTCGGCCTTAGGAGACGATGATGTCGCCCATGTGAAGAAGACCTTCGGCTTTGACCCCACCAAGAAGTTCCATATTTCAGAGGAGGTCTACGGTACGTTGGACAAATTCTTCTTTAACACTTCTCTCGATCTCAATCTTTTCCTAGATTACTTCCGCCCTGTCGTGCAACGGGGACAAGATGACGAAGTCGCCTGGAACAAGCTCTATGCTGCTTACCCTACGGCCTACCCAGCTGAGCATGCTGAGCTCCAACAACGTCTGTCCGGTAACCTCCCTGAGGGATGGAAGCAAGACCTTCCTCCCAAATCCGCCCTTCCCACCGCTCCTCAGGCCACACACAAGTCTTCTGGTATCGCTGTCCAGGCTTTGATTCCCAAGTGCGAGGCTTTCATGGCTGGTTCGGCGGACTTGATGGAGTCTACTCTCGTTGACTTCAAGGGTCAGGTTGAGTTCCAAAGCGTGTGTAACTTTTTCGTGAACGCCTTTACTGCCATCACTGACGCGAAGTTATGTTAGCCTGAGACTGGACTTGGCGATTTCAGTGGGCGCCAAATCCGTTATGGTATTCGTGAATTTGCGATGATTGCCGTTGCCAACGGCCTCAACGCATACCAAAATGGCATGATTATTCCGTGAGTCGTCTGGTTCAATGTTTTTTTCCCTGTCTATCGAACTTAATATATTGACCTTATTTTTACCACTTAGTGTCTGCTCTTCGTACCTACAATTCTGGCTTTATGCTGCTTCTGGATGCCGCATGTCTGCGTTGCAAGGTCTCCGTTTCATTGATATCGCCCCACTCATCAGTCAATTGCGTAAGGCAGAACCTCGTTTTTTTTGTCATGCAAAGCTGAAGCCGCCCCTATCAGCCTCGGGACATTTTTCCGTGCTTTGCCCAACTTTAACCTCATCCGCCCAGCCGACGCTGAGGAAGTTCTTGGTGCCTGGGAGGTCGCCATCGAGTCCAATCAAACCCCGACGCTCATGTGCCTCACCCGTCAACCCGTTCCTCTGCTCGACAATTCCAACTGCTCTGAGGTCCACCTGGGCGCGTACCCTGTTTTTGCAAACTATTCTACCTCCGACGATCCAGAGCTCGTCCTCATCGCATCCGGGTCAGAAGTGCCCCCCACTGTCGGAGCTGCCAAGCGCCTCTCAGCCTACCGCGTCCGGGTAGTGTCCATACCTGTCCAATCCTTGTTCGACCGCCAACCAGCATCGTACCGCCGCGAGATACTGGCTACGGGTAAGGCCCTCGCTGTGGGTATCGAGGCGTGGGGCTTTTACGGCTGGGCGCGCCATGCGCATGCGTCGTTGAACATGCACACCTTTGGGTCGAGCGCTCCGCAGGCGACGCTGTTTGAGCCGTTTGGGTTTGGGGTAAATACGATTGTTGAGAAGGTTTCGGCGTTTGTGGAGGGTAGGATGGGGAAGGATGGGGTGGTTGTGCTTCCAGACGTTGGGGAGTTTGAGGAATTGTTGTTGGGATATGCGAAGCAGCATGCTGGACCACATTTGCATTGATGGTTTGTGGTGTGTAAGAAAGATTGTGAATAGGTGAATGCGTTTAGAATTTTTATGTAGAGCGTATGTATACCTTTGAATTTGCTTTTTTTTCTCGTTCCTCAACGTTCCAGGCCGAAGTCCCACGTGCAAGGCTATGCACTGGCAAAGATTGATGAACTTATCATGTCAAATGCTGTTCACACGTGGTTTATAAGTCTGCGTTCTACCCCGATCACAGTGTTTTCCCCCGACTCGCACTGACAATGTCCTTGTTAAACAAAAGTTATCGCCCTTCCATTCGAGGTTCAACCTTCCATGTTCACACAACGAATCAGGCTTCAAAGCCTTCGGGTAAGCTCATTGATGGAGTCAACTCCTCCAACAAAACTGATGCACACTACAAAGGTTTCGAGAGACTCATGCAGGCAGTCACCCCCAACGCCTTCT
>Ga0307513_10003595_pt1 | contig 20963 bp, 16 predicted proteins | sample 15_EM_MG_FD_202174 | JGI IMG/M metagenome (GOLD analysis project Ga0307513, IMG submission 202174) | Populus trichocarpa ectomycorrhiza microbial communities from riparian zone in the Pacific Northwest, United States - 15_EM | ecosystem: Host-associated > Plants > Roots > Unclassified | place...
TCCGCACCGCTCATCCCGACGGTCAGCTCGGCGAGTTCGTCCACATCGACGTCGTCGGCGAACATCCGGAATCCGTTGGTCTCGTGCCGACTGACCAGACGGCGCAGCATCTTGGTGAGGATGTCGGCCCGCGCGGCGATGTCCGGCAACGGAACCGTGATCTTGACGTCGAAACGGCCCGACCGGGTGAGGGACTCGTCCACCCGGTGCGGAAAGTTGGTCGTGGCCACCACAATGACGTTGGGGTTGTCCTCGACCAGGCCGCTCATCTCCTGCTTGAAAATTCCGGCGACGGAGTTGATCGCCTGGTCGGCCGCGCCCTGGGGCGCCCCCGCATAGCTGATGATGCTGTCGAACTCGTCGAAGAGCAGCACGGTCGGGGTCCGATACCGGCGGGCCTCGGTGAAGATCTTCTTGATGTTGCGCTCCGACGCTCCGACCCACTTGTCCAGGATGTCCGGCGTCCGAATCTCCTTGAGGGTGCCGCCGATCTCCGTGGCGAGGGCCTTGGCCAGGGTGGTTTTGCCGGTTCCGGGCGGCCCCGACATCAGCACTCCCTGGGGACGACGAGCTCCCCAGCGGGCCATCACCTCCGGGTGCCGGAACGAGGCGGCCACCTCGCGCAACTGCTGGACGATGTCGTCCAGGCCGCCGAGCTGGTCCAGCCGGACGGTCTCCCCGGCCCGGCTCAGCGTGTACGTCCGACCGGCCAGGAAGGTTTCGCTGCTCTGGCTGTCTGTGCCGGTTGTGCTGTGCGCCTGCTGCCGAGCGACCTCGACCACGATCCGGACGAAGGCCCGCAGATGTTCCGGCTGCGCGCCGACCACGTCGGTGTTGATCAGGTGCGTCACTCGTCCGTCCAGCCTGGGCCGGCCGATAGCCAGGCTCGCGGTGAGTCCGGACGCTGGGTCTTCGACCGGTACGGATCGCCCCGGCGTCTCGTCCCGCGCGCCCCGGTCGGCGCCCTCGACCGGCTCATCGGTGCCGAGCAGGCGGGAGAGGGCATCCAGCACGGGGGCGACGTAGGCGATCCCGACCACCGCCGGATGCATCCGGCCCTCCGACGCTGCCGGGGCCAGCGTGATCCGACCCTGGAACCGCGTGACCTGCTTGCCGACCCGGAGATCACCCGCCACCAGGATGGCCACGTCCAGCATCGGGGCCGGGAAGCTGCTCGGAGACAGCACCGGTTCAAACCCGGCGCCCAGGTCGATCAGCAGGCCACCGGGGTCGATGAGGTCGAAGCGACCGCCGGCCACCCGGAAGGTCTCCACCTGTGGGCGGTAACCCTTGAGCATGCGATGCCCCCCGTTGCCGGAGACCCGTTAGCGCTGGATTTCGACGATACCGCCGGTTCGACACCGACGGGCAGATTGCCATTGACCACTTAGAGTGATCTTTCGGTAACGCTATGGCCTTCTGTCATCGGGTCGCTCACGATCGAGTACGGACCACCCGCTAGCGGGCTCGGGATTCATTCGGCGCCTACCCATGCCCGCGACGGACCAGGAGCGATGATGATGGAGCCTGGCGCCGGCAAGCCAGAGAGCGGCCGGTCGACCGTACTGTTGGCGCTGATCGCACTGCTTTCCCTGGGCGTACTTCTCTACGTGCTATTGCCACTGCCACAAGTGGTCCACGAAGTCTGGTACACCGGCGTTGCCGCCGGAGCTGTGCTGGTGGGCTTTCTCGGCTTGTGGCGCCACCGTCCTCAGCACCGCAGCGGCTGGCTGCTCATCCTGCTCGGCTTTTCCGGATGGATGACCGGAGACATGGTCTGGGCCGTGGAACAGCACCTCCTGCCGGATCAATCTCCCGCCCCGTCCGACGCCCTGTACTTGAGTTCCTATCTGTTACTGGGCGCCGGCACGCTGATCTTCGTGCGCACTCGCCGCAGCGGACGGGACCTGCCCGCCCTGCTGGACGCGGCGATCATCACCACGGGCGCGACCGTGCTGGTCTCGGTGTTCCTGATCGCGCCTTTGGCTGTGGACTCGACGCTCACCCTGGCCGGCAAGGTGATCAGCTCGGCGTATCCCCTCGGAGACCTCTTCTTGCTCGGGGTCATCGTCCGGATGTACGCCGCTCCAGGAGCCAGGACGGCCTCCTACCGCTTGCTCACCGCGTCTTTGAGCGTGACCTTGGCGACCGATCTGGTGTGGAACATGGCCGTGGTGATCTCAGGAGAGCTGGTCACCAATTCCCTCCTGGATGCAGGTTGGCTCGCCGGGTACATTTTGATGGCCACGGCCGCCAGCGTTCCGTCAATGCGGGCACTGGCCGAGCCGGGGCCGGCCCGGGCCGAGGCTGCGCCGTCCCGACGCCGCCTGGCCTGTCTGGGTGGCGGATTGATGCTCCCCGGGATCGCCCTCTTGCTGGATGGCGCGACCGACGGTGGCGTCTTGTGGCCGGTGATCGGGATCGGCATTCTCGTGCTGTCCATTCTGGTCCTGGCCCGAATGGCCGGCCTGCTGCAGGTCGTTCAGGTCCAGGCCGTTCGACTTGCAGCGCTGGCGAATTCGGATGCCCTGACCGGCGCTCCGAACCGTCGCACCTGGGATCACGAACTGTCCAGGGCCTGTATGAGCAGCCGAGAGGACGGGACCAGCCTGAGCGTCGCCATCCTTGACCTTGATCATTTCAAGGCCTACAACGACTCACACGGCCATCAGGCCGGGGACCGTTTGCTCCGCGAGGCGGTAGCGGTGTGGGCGGAGGAGCTGCCGCAGGACGCCCTGCTCGCCCGCTACGGTGGTGAGGAATTCTCCGTTCTGTTCCGGAATACCGACCCACAGAACGCGTTCCGGATGCTCGAGCGGCTGCGCCCGCTGACCCCCGACGGGCAGACCTTCTCCGCCGGCATTGCGGTCTGGGACCCGACCACGGACCCCGGAACCGCCATTGCCGGGGCCGACGAGGCGCTCTACGCCGCCAAGCGGGCAGGACGGAATCGGATCGTCCTGCACGGCGAGGAGAGCCGGCCGAGCGTTCTGAACCACGTGCTGCCACGGTTCCGGATGGTGACCCAGCCGATCGTAGATATCGCCACCTCGACGGTGACCGGCCACGAGGCGCTGACCCGCTTCGCCGGTGCCGAGAATGCCAATGTGGAAGACGTTTTCCGGCGCGCGCACGGTGCCGGGTACGGCGATCTGCTGGAACTCGCTGCCGTTCAGGCGGCTCTCAAACTGACGGGGCGGCCGGCGGGACATGAGCTCTACGTCAACGTCTCGGCCCGCGCTCTGATCTCCGAACGGTTCATGGCCGGCATGCCGGCGAGCCTGAAGGGGGTGGTGATCGAGCTCAACGAGGACCCCGATCACATCGACCCGGCAACCGTGGCGGCGGCCATCGCGACCCTTCGTGGCCGAGGGGCTCGGATCGCCCTGGACGATGTCGGGGCCGGAGCCGACGAATTCGCCCGCCTCGCCACGCTGCAGCCCGACGTGATCAAGGCCGACCGCTCCTTGGTCGACGGTTGCGCCGGGGATCCTGGCCGCAGCGCGGTGCTCCGGGCGCTCGTCACCTATGCCGAGCATCTCGGCGGACGGGTCTGCGCCGAGGGTGTTGAGAACCTCGCCGACCTGGATCACTTGTCCGCCCTGGGGGTCACCCAGGCGCAGGGATATCTGCTGGCTCGGCCGGGCAGCACCTGGCCGCTGCGGGTGGTCGTCGCCGGGCAGCCCGCGGGGGTAGTCGGCTAGGGCTGGGTCAGTGCGTGCTCGAGCTTGTCGTGATCGGCTCTGTCCCAACCGGATTCCAGCCCGAGGTAGCACTGCAGCTCTTGGCGGGTTCGATCACCGCCGAGGGCGAAATAGCGCAACCACAGGTCACCGACCGTCAGATCGCTCTCGATGACGGCGTCTACCAGTGCGGGTTCAGCGCGCAACGTACTCGTGCTCATGGCAATCCTCCGAAGATCATCGGTCCGGACGCGACAGCGTGACCGTTGAAGCCCGGGCGTGGAGTGCTCTGCCGTGCGACGACGGTAACCCCTGATATCCGGTTGCACGAGTTGATCAACGCTCTGACCTCGGCTTACCGGGGCGCAAGGGCGATCAGCGGGGAGATCGCAGCGGCCCTGGCGTGGTCAAGAGCCAGGTACATGGCGCCGTGCAGGGGGGCGAGCACGCCGAGGGTTCCATGGATCACCGGGCCCGGGGCGACCGCGATCGCGGCCAGCGCCTCGCGCACCGGTTCGAGCAGCACCGGGTGACTGCCGACCGGGCCGCCGAGCAGCACCAGCTCGGGGTCGATGACGGCTTTGACCGAGGCGATGGCCCGGGCGACGGCGCTGCTGAGAATCTTCACCGCTCGACGGTTTTCGTCGTCACCGGCAGCGCTCTCGGCGGCCGGATCGGCAGCTCGGTCAAGGAGGCCGAGGACGGCACTGACGTCCGTGGACGGGGCGTCCGAACGGCCCAACCCGGCCGCGGCGAGTTCAGCAGCCAGCGTGCGCGGCCCTGACGCCGGGTCCGCGCCGGGCAGGTACCCGATCTCACCGGCCAGACCGTGTGCCCCCCGGATCAACCGGTCGTCCAGGTACAGCCCGAGACCGAGGCCCGCGCCGACGTAGACGTAGCCGAAGCTGGTCGCTCCGACGGCGGCACCGGCGCGGTGCTCGGCGAGCGCGGCCAGATTGACGTCGTTGTCGACGAGCACCGGTGCGGGCAGCACGCCGGCCAGGACGTCGGCCGGGTTCAGCAGGCCCTCCGGGAACGGCGAGTCCGTCAGCGCGATCACTTCGTGCGTGCTCGGGTGGACCGGGTTGGCCACCGAGACGGCGACCGCGCGCAACGGCCCGTGCCCGGTTCCGGTGGCAGCGGTGGCCTGCTCCGCGACGGCCCGCAGGGCCGCAGTCAGGGCGGCGGTGTCCCCAGCGGCTCCGGGCGGGTGCTCGTGCCGCTCCAGGACCCGGCCGGCGAGATCGGCCGACCAGGCCTTGACCCCCGCCTGGTCCACCTCGATCGCCAGCACCCACCCGGACGCCGTCCCCAGTTCGTAAAAGGTGCCGACCCGACCACGGCGTCCGGTTTCCTGCAAGCCGGTCGCGTCCAGCAAACCGGCGGCGACCAGGCGCCGCACGGCCTCCGACACGGTCGGCTTGGAGATTCCGGTCGCGGCGGCCAACTCCGCCCGGGTCGTCCGGCCACGCCCGATGACCTCGGTGAACAGCCGAGTATCGGTGGCTTCCCGGAGCACGGTCTGGGACAGCGCCCGCGCGGGTTGACCGGCGTCATCCATCACCACTCCTTGCCACCCCTTGCGCTCGTTCCAGCCGTCGGCTTACCTTAGTCAATATCTAGTTAGGCCACTTTACCAAATCATCCCGTCCCTCGGAGGCACCGTTATGACGCTCACCACCGGCCCCGCAGCAACCCCAGCAGGCAAGGGCAGCCCAGGCGGCAGCACCTCAGCCACGGCCCCGGCGGACATGCCGGCCGCGATCCGGGCGGTCAAGGCCCAGCTGCGGGCCCAGATCGGGGACGTCGCCGGTGCCTTCGCCCAGGCCGAGGACCTGATCCGGGCCGAGGTCGCGGACGTGGTCGCCCAGCGAGAGAGCGGCGCGGAGGTCTGGCCGGTGGTGCAGTACAGCGACCTCGCCGCCGGGACCGTACCGGCCGAGCTGGTCGGGGCCGTTCGTCGTCGAGGGTGTGCGGTGGTCCGGAACACCTTCGCCCGCGAGCGCGCCGAAGGCTGGGACCGCGAGCTGGTCTCCTACCTGGAGGGCAACGACTTCGAGGGCAGCTACCGGTATCTCGACGACGGCGTGTTCGGCGGACTGGCCGCGAGCAAGCCGTCCATCTTCCCGATCTACTGGTCGAAACCGCAGATGGAGGCGCGCGAGGACGATCACATGGTCGCCGTCCGTGGTTTCCTCAACAGTTTCTGGAAGCACGAGTCGGAAGGCCGCGTGTGGTTCGACCCGACCCGAGACACCGCCTACCCCGACCGGGTGCGCCGCCGGGGGCCGGGAGCGAACTCCAGCGGCCTGTCTGCGCACACCGACTCCGGATCGGTGGAACGGTGGCTGGTTCCGGCGTACCAGAAGGTGTTTCGGCACATCTTCGCCGGGAACCCGGCCGCGTACGACCCGTGGGACGGCGCCTACCGGACCGAGGTCCACGAGTTCGAGTCCACCGTGATGTGCTCGGCGTTTCGCACCTTCCAGGGCTGGACGGCGCTCTCGGACATGCAGCCGACGGAGGGCGTACTGCACGTCGTGCCGATTCCGTCGGCGATGGCCTATCTGCTGCTGCGTGCCCTGCAGGACGACGTCGCCGACGACGACCTCTGCGGTGCGGCGAACGGCCAGGCGCTGCCGATCAGTGAGCGCTGGCATCCGGCGTTGATGCCCGCCCTGACGCCGATCCCCGCGGTGGAGCCCGGGGATACCGTCTGGTGGCACGGCGACCTGATCCACTCGGTCGGCGAGGTCACCGACCAGCGGGGCTGGGGCAACGTGATGTACATCCCGGCCAGCCCGTACTGCGAGAAGAACGCCGCCTACGCCAAGCGCTGCGGACAGGACTTCCTGGCCGGCACCAGCCCCGGTGACTTCGCCGCCGAGAACTACGAAGTCGACTGGACCGGCCGTCCCACCGTCGACGACCTGAACCCGACCGGACGCCGCCAGCTCGACCTCTGATCGGCCGCCGGTCAGTCCCCGGTGAGGCCCAGGCTTTCCGTCCGCGCCCGGGCTCGTTGCTCCAGCGCCTCGAGGACGGCCGTGCACCAGCGGATGGTCTGCTGCTCGTAGATCCGCCCGCCCATCAGCGTGAGGTACGGCCCGACCCGCTCCGCCTCGCGCAGATAGGCGTCCTCGCTGCGACCACCGAGCAGGCCGTCGCGGAGCCGGTCGTAGAGCGCGAGTTTGCCCTGAGCGTGCTGCAGTCGCTCCCCGAGTGCGTCCCGGACGGCGTCCAGGTCGCTGTCGTCGGCGGCCTGAAGCTTGACCAGCAGGTCATCGCGGATCGCGGTCGGTCGGGCCGGCTGCGCGATGAAGGCGTGCAATTCCTCGTGACCGGCGGCGGTGAGGGCGAACACCCGCTTGTTCGGCCGGCGCTGCTGCTCGACCACGCGCCCGCGCAGCAGCCCGTCCTCCTCGAGGCGCTCAAGCTCGCGATAGAGCTGCTGCGAGGTCGCCGACCAGAAATTGGCGACCGAAACGTCGAAGCTCTTGGACAACTCATAGCCGGACGCCTCGCCCAGCGACAAAGCGGCGAGAACGGCGTGGCGCAGCGCCATCTATTCAGCTCCTCGGCAACGCGGTAGTGTCATCCGCACCTATTCAACTTGTTGTCTATGAGGAGGTCAAACCATGCATCCATTCCGCATTGCTGTTGAAGCCCGGGACCTGATCGCCGCTGGTGCGCTGCTCGCGCCGGACATCGTCTTCCGCAGCCCGGTCGTGTTCAGCCCCTACCGGGGGCGAGCGGTCGTCGCGCCGATCCTGTACGCCGTGTTCCAGGTCTTCGAGGACTTCCGCTACCTGCGCGAGATCGGCGCAACGGACGCGGCCGAACATGCTCTGGTCTTCCAGGCCCGCATCGGAGCCCGGGAGATCGAGGGCGTCGACCTCCTGCACCTCGATGACAACGGCTTGATCGACGAGCTGGTGGTGATGGTCCGCCCACTCAGCGCGGCGCTCGCGCTGGCCGAAGCCATGAAGGCCCAGCTCGCCGCTTCGGCAAGCGAATTCAGCGGCCAAGCACCCGGCTGAGCGTCGACCGCAGCCACTGGGTCGCCTGGTCGGGCGAGTCCGGCGGCGAGATCTGGCGGGCGGCGACATACAGATCCGGGCGGACCAACAGCACACCGCCGTCGGCGATCTCGGCGAGTTCGGCCCAGGTGCCGTAGGGGTCTTCGATCGGCCGGCCGGGCCCGACCACGACCGGGGTGATCGGCAGGCCGGTCTCCTCGGTGAACGCGGCGGCGGCCGCGGTCCAGGCCTCGCCGCCGATCCCGGTCCACAGGCTGAACGCGCCGTGCCCGGCGAGGTCCAGCGTCGACACCCGGTGACCGGCGCGGGTCACCCAGCAGTGCGGCAGCTTGGCCCCGGGCCAGGTGCTCGGCTGGGCGAACAGCTCCGGGTCACGGGTGAAGGACGGAAGCGGGGTGCCGTCCGGGACCACCGCCGCCGAGGTGTACCGGTGGTTGTGCTCCACTCCGTGCGCGTTGAACTCGTAGGACTTGTAGGCGATCGCCTCGCGCAACCCCTGGCGGATCTTCTCGCCCTCCGGGCCCGGAGCTTTGCGCAGGGTCAGCTGGCGATCCAGGACCCCGGCGTCGGTGGTGTCATCGACGTCCAACGCCGCAATGATCCGGCCGGTGTCGGCGATGCTCTGGTTCGCCCGCTCGACGATCTGCCGCGCGATCGGCGCCCTTTCGGCGTCGTAGGAGTCGAGCAGGGACGGCGCGGCCAGACCGGCGACCACATGGTGCAGCTTCCAGGCCAGGTTGTATGCGTCCTGGATGGAGGTGTTCGAGCCGAGCCCGTTCGTCGGTGGGTGCCGGTGCACGGCGTCGCCCGCGCAGAACACCCGACCACGAGCGATCGTGGTCGCGAAGTGGTGATTGATCGTCCACGGCGAGGTCGATTTCACCGTCATCGTGAAGTCATCGGTACCGACCAGCTGGACCGCCAGCTCGCGGACGAACTCCTCGGTGAACTGCGGTGGCCCGGCGGCGACCTCGTAGCCCCACATCAGCATCCACTCGGTCCACGGCTTGATCATCCGCAGTACGCCGAGCCCGACACCTTCCTTCTCGGCGCCCGGTTGCACCATCCAGTACAGGACGGACGGCCGGTGGGCGACGAATCGGCTGAGGTCGGCCTCGAAGATGATGCCGAGCGCGCCGGCGACCGCGCCCGGTCCCTCGAACGGCAGGTCCAGGTCAGCCGCCACCTTGCTGCGGGCGCCGTCGGCCCCGATCAGGTACTTCGAGCGGATCTCGAACTGAGCGCCGGTCAGCCGGTCCCGAACCGTTGTGGTCACCCCGCCCGCGTCCTGGACGTGCGACAGGTACTCGGTGTCGAACCGCACCTTGGCCCCACGGGCCTGGGCCGCCTGGATCAGCACCGGCTCGGTGATCGTCTGCGGTGCGTCCAGCATCGTGCACGGGCTCTGCAGCAGGTAGTCGGCGTGCCGGGCGGTATCGGTGCCCCAGGACAGCACTCGACCGAGTTCCTCCCCGGCCAGGCTGGTGCAGAACGTGGTGTTGCCCATCGATTCCCACGGCGTGGCCTCGCGCATCAGCCGTTCTTCCAGGCCCATGTCGCGCAGCGTTTCCATCGTCCGCTGGTTGGTGATGTGCGCCCGCGGGGTGTCAGACAGGTTCCCGTACTTGGTCACCACCAGGGTCTTGGTCCCGTAGCTGGCCAGGAACAGCGCCGCCGCGGCCCCGGCCGGCCCCGATCCGACAACGAGGACGTCGATCTCCACTGCTGGAACGTCTGTGGTCACAACGGTGTGTCCTTCCGGACGACGCGGGTGAGCGGCTCAGTGCCCGTGCGTGGAGGCGCTGCGGAAATCCGTGTAGGTGTAGGGGTTGTCGAGCACCTTGGTGCCCGGGACCTCGGGGTTCATCCCCTGGGCCCAGACCTCGGGGCCGAGTTGCTCCTGCAGGTACTCCACCGTCGACTCGACGACGGTCCGCGCCCGGGCGAGGTCGACGTCCACCAATTTGTTGTTGTACTTGACGATTCGCCCGTTCACCAGAACGGTGTGGACGTCGCCGCGCTGGGCCTGGAAGGCCACGTGCCCGTAGGGATTGAGCACCGGGAACATCACCGGCGAGTCGTCATTCTTGATCAGGACGACATCCGCCTGCTTGCCCACCTCGAGGCTGCCGACCAGGGCGTCCAGGCCGAGGGCCTTGGCGCCACCGCGGGTGGCGAAATCGACGACGTGCTCGGCGCGCAGGTGGGAGTTCGTCACCGTGTCGCCGGTCGCGTGCGCCTCCAGGTGCTCGCGGGCCCGATCGGCGCCGAGCGTGCTGCGCATCGCGGAGAACAGATCGCCACTCCACCAGACGCTGGTGTCCATCGACAGCGAGACCGGGATGCCGTGCGAGCGCAGCACCCAGGTGGGCGGGTAGCCCTGGCCGCAGCTCTGCTCGCTCTCGGTGGAGACCGAGACCGAGCCACCGGTCGCGGCGATCCGCTGATAGGAGTCAGCGCTCAGGGTCGCCGCATGCACATAGACCGTGCCCGGCGTCATGAAGCCGTTTTCGTACATCAACCGGATGCCGTCGTCGTTGGTCGCTCCCCAGACGCCGGCATGCGTGGTGACGGCGACGCCGAGTTCCCGGGCCACCTCGAAGGCGGCCCTCTCCGGGAACGCCGGATCACCGGTGACGTCGAACGCCATCTGGAACCCGAGCATCTTGTTGCCACCACCGGGCTGGATCCGGCTCTCGACAAAACTATGGAAATCCTTGCCGGCCGACCATTCCCAGGGCGCCGCCTGAATGTTGCCATAGGCTAGGACGAATCGGCCCGGGACTGCCTCCAGCGCGTCGACCGCGGCATCGGCATGGGCGCGGGTCTGCAGCCCGTGCGACCAGTCAACGGTGGTGGTGACGCCGGCTTCGAGCGCCTCCAGGCCGGAGAGCAGGTTACCGGCATAGATGTCCTCGGGCCGGAACTTGACGCCGTGCTCGAGGTAGTTCCAGACGAAGTACTGGGTGAGCGTCCAGTCGGCACCGTAACCCCGCATTGCCGTCTGCCACATGTGCCGGTGGGTGTCGATCATGCCGGGCATCACGATGCCGCCGGTCGCATCGATCTCCCGGGTGCCCTCGGGCACCTCCAGGTTCGCTCCAACGGCCGCGATCCTCTGATCGACAACGAGGACGTCGGCGTCCTTCAGCACGGTGTGCTGGTCGTCCATGGTCAGCACCGTGCCGTGGCGGAAGACCACCGGCCGGCCGGCGGCAGCATCCGATGCGTCAACCGGGTGAGTCGGGGCACTGCTCATGGTGACCTCCATCGCGCACTGCTGTGTGCGCCTCGGCTCACTCGCGGACGGTTGTCCGTATAGTGAACGTCCGGACTCTGAACGCAACAATGCTGCGCCACCTCGAAGGTGTCAAGGCCAGCTAGGCTCGTTCTCTGACCCACCTGGACCAACCGGGCGGGACGCCAGGCCGAGGAGGCGAACCGTGGCTCGCCGCGACGACGACCCGAACTTCATCGAGGCGATTGCCCGCGGCTTCGATGTCGTCAAGGCCTTCGCCCCGCACCGGCCGGTGATGACGCTGACCGAGGTCGCGACCGCGACCGGCCTGGCCCGGCCCACGGTCCGGCGGATCCTGCTCACCCTGGAAGCGCTCGGCTACGTGCGCACCTCGGGGCCTGGGTACCTGTTGACGCCGCGGGTGCTGGAGCTGGGCATCAGCTACGTGCGCTCGATCGGGCTCTGGGATGTTGCCCGTCCGCACATGGAGGCGCTGGTGTCTCGGACCGGCGAATCCACCTCGATGGCCCAGCTCGACGGTTCCGACATCGTCTACGTCGCCCGGGTTGCCGTCCCCAAGATCATCGCCCTGTCGGTGCAGATCGGAACCCGTTTCCCGGCCGTGCAGACGTCGCTGGGCAAGGTCCTGCTGGCCGCCCTCAGTCCGGCGGAACTGGCCGACGTCCTGGCCGAACCGTCTCGCTCCGGGGTGACCCCGCGCTGGCAGCCGAGCGAGCCGGAGCGGGACGCCGCCCTGCGCCAGGTCCGCGCTCAGGGCTGGGCGCTCACCGACGAGCAGTTGGCCGGGGGAATCCGGTCGGTCGCAGCCCCGATCCGGGACGGCTCCGGGACCGTGATCGCGGCGATGAACGTCACCGTGCACGCGGCCGAGACCTCGGTGCAGGTGCTGGTCGGCGACTTCCTGCCGCTGCTGCTGACCGCGGCGAGTGAGGTCAGCGCCGATTTCGCCCGGTACGAGTCGGTTCCCCAGGTGACCGCGGACGTACCCAGCGCCCAGCCCGCCGCCCCCGCCCCCTGATCCGGCCGCCTTGACACCCATCCTGCAGACTTCCACACTCGAAGCGGCGGACATCTGTCCGTCTGTCGGACATCAAGGAGTCACCGTTCCATGAGCCAGCCGGACGATCGAGCCCGCGAGCCCGCCCCGGGGCCGCTCGCCGGCCTCCTGGTCGCCGACTTCTCCCGGATTCTGGCCGGCCCGTACGCCAGCATGTTGCTCGCCGACATGGGCGCCGAAGTGGTGAAGGTGGAAAGCCCCGGCGGTGACGACACCCGCAGTTGGCTGCCGCCGGTCCGCGGCGACGTCGCCACCTACTATCTCGGCGTCAATCGGAACAAACGCTCCATCGCCCTTGATCTGAAGGACCCGGCCGACCAGCGGATTGCCCAGGAACTGGCCGCCCGCGCCGACATCATGCTCGAGAACTTCAAGCCCGGCGGCCTGGCGAAGTACGAACTGGACTATCCCTCCGTCGCCGCCGCCAACCCACAGGTGATCTACGCGTCGATCAGCGGTTTCGGGTCTGGCGGCGGCGCCGCGCTGCCCGGCTACGACCTGATCGTCCAGGCGATCTCCGGGCTGATGAGCCTGACCGGCGACCCGGACGGCCCGCCCTACCGAGCCGGGATCTCGGTGTTCGATGTGATGTCCGGGATGCAGGCCACGATCGGCATCCTGGCCGCGCTCAATCACCGCAATGCCGGCGGTCCGGGCCAGCACGTCGAGGTCAACCTGCTGTCGGCGGCGCTGTCCGGCCTGGTCAACCACACCAGCGCCTATGTAGCCGCTGGGGTCACGCCGTTCCGGATGGGCAACGCGCACCCGAGCCTGTTCCCGTACGAGCCGCTGCCCTGCGCCGACGGGGACCTGATCATCACCGCCGGGAACGACGGCCAGTTCCGGAAGCTGTGTGCGGTGCTCGGCGTCCCGGAACTGGCCGACGACCCGCGCTTCGGCCGCAACCAGGACCGCACCGCCAACCGCGAAGAGCTGCGCCCGCTGCTGGTGGCACGACTGGCGACCCGGACGAAGCAGGAATGGTTCCGCGACCTGCTGGCCGCCGGCGTGGCCTCCGGCCCGATCAACTCGGTGGCCGAAGGTGTGGCGTTCGCCGAGGAACTCGGCCTTGACCCGGTCGTATCGGTTGGCAAAGGTGACGCGGCGGTGCCCTCGATCCGCAACCCGGTCAGCTTCTCGGCCACCCCGACGCACTACGTCCTGCCTCCGCCGGGGCTGGACGAGCACGGGTCCGAGATTCGAGCCTGGTTGGAAGGAGCCCGCTGATGGCCGAGGCCTACCCCACCTCGCTGGGCACGTCGGACGCGAAACAGATCCGGTTACTGGGTCTCGACCTGAGCCAGGATCTGATGGGCAAAGTCGGCTTCGGTGAGCTGGCCTTCTGGTTGGTCACCCAGCGGCGTCCCACTCCTTCCCAGGTAAGGGTTTTCGAGACCGTGCTGGTGGCGCTGGCGGACCACGGCTTCACCCCGACGGCCATCGCTGCCCGGCTGACCTATCTGTCCGCGCCGGATTCGATCCAGGGCGCGCTGGCCGCCGGACTGCTCGGTGGCGGCTCCCGGTTCCTCGGCGTCACCGAGGACTGCGGCCGCTATCTGGCGGACGTGCTCGCCGCGCACCAGGGCGACCTGCCGGTGGATGACGCGGGCTGGGACGTTCTGGCGCTCGCGGCGGTGCAGCGGACCAGAGAGGCGAAACGGTTTGTCCCCGGCCTGGGCCACCCGGTGCACAAGGAGCAGGACCCCCGGACGCCGGTGCTGCTGGCGATCGCCGAGGAGGAGGGCCTCAAAGGCCCACACCTGCGGCTGTTCGAGGCGGTCGGCCGGGTGCATCCGCAGGTGCTCGGAAAGACGTTGCCGCTGAATGGTGCTGGGGTCTGCGGCGCCGCTCTGGCCGACCTGGGCCTGCCGATCGACCTGTTGCGCGGGTTCGCTCTGCTGGCCCGGGCGGCCGGTCTGCTCGGGCACATCGCCGAAGAGCAACGCAACGGCATCGGGATGGACATCTATCTCAACGTCGACCGCAACGCCGTGTACGAACCGCCGTCCGAGTAATTCAAGGTCTTTCAGCCGCCGACTTGAGACAAGGAAGTTCTCATGGCCGAGATCGTCGCCGTCATCGCCTCGACGCATCACCCCTTCTACTACAAGGCCAGCACCGCCACCGGCGACGACCGGCCTCCGTTCGCGGACGAGTGGGTGGCCAAGATCGAGGCGTTTCGCGAGACGCTGACCCGGGCTCGCCCGGACGTCCTGGTGATGGTCGGTAGCGATCACTTTCACCAGCTGTGGCTGGACAACATGCCGCAGTTCCTGGTTGGCAAGGCGCCGTTCTACGACGCCAACTTCCACAACGAGGAACGCGAGTTCGGGCTGCCGAAGATGCTGCTCAAGGGAAACGAGGAGCTGTCGGCGTACGTCCTCCGGGAGGGCCTGGACGCCGGGTTCGACCTGGCGTTCAGCAACGAACTCCGGATCGACCACTCGATCACCTGCCCGATCATCACGCTGCGGCCCGAGGCGGACCTGCCGATCGTGCCGATCTACACCAACATCTTCGCCCCGCCGCTGCCGCAGCCGAAACGCTTTGTCCAGCTTGGCAAGTCGATCCGGGAGATCATCGAGTCCTGGCCGGGGAACCAGCGGGTCGCGGTGATCGGCACCGGCCACCTGTCGCTGGAGCTGGGCGGGCCGCGGCAGTTCGGCGATCACGGGCCGGACCCGGAGTTCGACCGCCGCGCCGTGGAGTGGATCTCCTCCGGCGACCTCGACGGCTGCCTATCCCAGGTCAGCCTCGACAGCCTGCACCTGCCCGGCAACGCCACCCACGGATTCATGGACTTCATGCTGATGATGGGCGTAGCCGGGGAGAACGCCAAGGCCGACTACGTCGACACCCTCGACCTGTTCCACACCATGGAGGCCTATTTCACCTGGTACCCCCATGGGTCGCCGGCCGAGCGAATCGAGATCGTTCAGTGAGCAAGTATCTGATCGACAAGTTCCTGTTCACCGTGGACCGCGATCCGGAGCTGGTCGAACGTTACCGGGAGGATCCGGTCGGTACGGTCGGCTGGTGGGAGGCGGAGCAGGCCAATCGGCTGCTGAACTGCATCACCGCCGAGAACACCACCTGGCTGAGGTTCGAGGAGCCCGAACGCCAGGCCCTGGCCGAGCACGACTACGTCCGGCTCTTCGAGCTCGGCGCGCACCCGTTCCTGACCCTCACCCTGTTCATCGCGATGTTCGAGCGCGATCACGGCCCGCTGGAGTATCAGCGCGAGTATGGCGCCCGAATGGCGCATTTCAGCCTGCCCTACCCCGATATCGCAACCTGATCTGCGGATCGGCATCAGCCAGGAACACGCCCTATCCCAGCCGCAGCCGTTCGGCCGTGCGCTCGGGCTGGACGTCGCCGATGAAGGCGCCCATCCCGGATTCCGAGCCGGCCAGATACTTCAGCTTGCCCGGCGCCCGGCGAATCGAGAACACCTCCAGATGCAGCCCCAACAGCTCCCTGCCGATCTGGAGCGGGGCCTGGTGCCAGGCCGAGATGTACGGCAGCGGTGTGGCATAGAGCCGATCAAAGCGCTGCAGAACGTCGAGATAGAGCGGGCCGAAGGCCGCCCGCTGCTGCGCGTCCAGCCCGGGCAGGTCCGGCACTCGCTGCTTCGGGTAGAGGTGCACCTCCACCGGCCAGCGCGCCGCCTCGGGGACAAACGCCGTCCAGTGCGCGTTCTCGGCGATCACCCGACTGCCGTCGCGACGCTCCGCCGCGACCACATCGTCCACCAGGATCCCCCCGGTCTGCTCCCGATACCGCTGCGCCACCTCCAGCATCCGAGTGGTCCGCGGCGTGACAAACGGGTACGCGTAGATCTGCCCATGCGGATGACTCAGGGTGACGCCGATCTCCTCACCCCGGTTCTCAAAACAGAACACCTGCTCGACGCCCGGCAGCGCGGCCAGCTCGATTGACCGATCGATCCACGCCGACAGCACCAGCTCGGCACGGTCGTCGTCCAGGTTGGCGAAACTCACCGCGTGATCGCTGGAGAAGCAGATCACTTCGCAGCGACCGTGGCCGGGGCCGGGCAGCGCGGAAAATCTGTTCTCGAACACCGCCACCTGGTAGTCCGGCACCGGCAGCTCCGTCCGGCGGCCACCGGAGGAGGGGCAGAGTGGACACTCATCGGCCGGTGGGAGATATGTCCGGTCCTGGCGGTGCGAGGCAATCACCACGTACTCGTCCAGCATCGGATCGCGGCGGAGCTGCGAGGAGGCAGTTGACGCCGTCAACGGACGTCGATCGTCCACGACCCGTTTCGGGGCGCCGGGCCGGTCGAAGAAGATGATCTCCCTGCCGTCGGCCAGCCGATCGGTGCTGCGACGGACGTCGCTCAGCCGCAGCCCGGTCACCGTCCCACCTGGCCGCTGCGGTGCGGGGTTCGGAACACCCGCACCCCCTCGGCCGGCACCTTGGCGCTGCGGCACTTCTCCCCGGTGACGACGTCAACGCCGTCGACCTCGAGGTCCACCGCCGAGCCACCATGGTTGATGGCGAACAGGTAGTCGCTCTCCGGCCCGGAACGGGTGACCAGTTCCAGATCCCAGGGCAGGTCACGGCGGACCCGAACCTGAGCCAGTTCCAGCACCGGGTCCAGCACCGCGGCGAGGGCCTGGCCGTCCAGAACCGTGGAGACGTAGGTCGCTGTCCCGAGTCCGACCTGGTGCCGGGTGACGGCAGCGCCTCCGGCGGCCGGGCCGTCGAGGTAGCGCAGCACCGCATCCGCACCCCGCAGCATCAGGTCCTCGGTCCAGATCCGGGCCGGAAGTCCACCGGTGAGCAGGACCGTCCCGTTCTCCCGCAACGGCAGGAACTCCTCGACGCTGACCCCGAGCAGGTCGCGCAGCACACCGTTGAGCCCGCCCGGGTGGACCGCGTCGTCCTGGTCGACCACCCCGGAGAACGGCCCGACCACGAGCTGCCCGCCCTGCTCGACATAACCGCGCAGATTGGCCGCCGAAGCCTCGGTGAGCAGGTACGACGCCGGCGCAAACACCACCGGATAGGCACTCAGATCGGCGCCGGGGTGGACCAGGTCCGTCGTCACCTTGTCCCGCCACAACCGCTCGTAGTAGCGGCGCACCTGTGCGCGCGGAGCCAGATCGACGCTCGGGTGCCAGTCCAGGCTCTGCGCCCAGAGCGACTCCCAGTCCCAGAGGATCGCCGCCTGCGTGCTGACCCGGCTGCCGACAACCTCGGTCAGCGCCGCGACGACGCCACCCAGCTCAACGACGTCCCGGAACACCCGGCTCTGCCGACCGGCGTGCGGAAGCATCGCCGAGTGGAACTTCTCCGCCCCACGCCGGGAGGCCCGCCACTGGAAGAAGAGGATGGCGTCCGCCCCGCGAGCCAGATGACCGATGGCGTTGCGCTCCATCTCACCTGGCTGCTTGGCGACGTTCCGGGGCTGCCAGTTCACCGCGGACGGGGAGTGCTCCATCAGGATCCACGGACCTCCACCGGCCAGCGAACGGGTCAGATCGGCGTCCAGAGCCAGCCCGACCTGGTTCTCCGGATCGGCGGCATTGAGGTAGTGATCGTTCGAGACGACGTCGACCTCCCGCGCCCAGGCCCACAGATCCATCGACGGGCAACTGGTCGCCATGAAGTTCGTGGTGACCGGAATTCCCGGAGAAAGCTCGTGCAGCAGATCCCGCTCGCGGACGAAGCAGGCCAGCAGCTCGTCGTTGGAGAACCGGGCAAAGTCCAGCCGTTGGGCGGGATTCGACACCGAGGCCGACTCCGAGGGACAACCGATCTGGTCCCACTCGGAATAGGTCTGCCCCCAGAACGCGGTTCCCCAAGCGGTGTTCAGCGCATCGAGAGTCCGGTAGCGGTCCTCCAGCCAGGTCCGGAAGGCGACGGCACTGCGCTCGCAATAACATTCGGACACCGGAGCGCCGTACTCATTGTGCGCGTGCCAGAGCACAACCGCCGGGTGGCTGCCGTACCGGCGGGCCAGCTCGCCGACGATCCGCAGTTGCGCGGCCGCGTACTCGGGCGAGCTGGGGCAGCAGATCCCGCGTGAACCGGGGGCGAGCACCCGGCCGTCCCGGGTCACCGGCCGGACGTGCGGGTTGGCCTTCCAGAACCACATCGGCGGGACGGTGGTCGGCGTGCCGAGGTCGACCCGGACGCCGGCCGCGTGCAACCGGTCGAGCAGGCGATCGAGCCAGCCGAAGTCGAACCGGCCCTCGCTCGGTTCCAGCAGGCCCCAGGAGAAGATCGCGACACTGACCAGGTTGACGCCGGCCCGCTGCATCAGCTCGATGTCCTCGGCCCAGTCGTCCTCCGGCCACTGCTCGGGGTTGTAGTCACCGCCGAAGCAGATGCTGCGCACACCGGGCAGCCAGCCGTTTGACGGGCTCTTGTCACGCATGGATCCACCTTCAGTCGCGCCGCTGAGACCTTGTCAGTGTGCACGGTCCCACACCACCTGACCAGCCATCTAGCTGCCAAAACGTAATCAGCAGATTCATTGACATGACCTCCGTCCGGCGGCATTGTGTGACCGGTCCCACGCACCGTCGTTCACCGAACGGTCGAGCGGTGCCCGCTTCAACGACGAAGCTGATGCTTCAGAGGAGGACGTCATGCGGCGCACGCTGCGCGGCTCCCTGGTCCCGATAGCCCTGTCCGCTCTGCTGCTCAGCGCTTGCTCCGGCGGTTCGGACTCGACCTCGGAGGCTTCCAGCTCTCCGAAGCCGGCCGAGAAGGTCGCGCTGAACTTCTGGACCTGGGCCCCGGAAATGGACAAGACGGTTCAGGTGTGGAACGACTCGCACCCGGACATCCAGGTCACGGTCAACAAGCAGGACGGCGGCGACCCCGCCGTCACCAAGTTGCTCACCGCGATCAAGGCGAAGAGCGGCGCGCCGGACCTGATGCAGGCCGAGTACCAGGCGATCCCGACGATGGTCGCGGCCGGCGCCCTGGCCGACATCAAGGGTGACATCGATCCCGGACTGAAGGACAAGTTCGCCCCCGGCGTCTGGAACTCGGTCACGCTTGGCACCGACGCCGTCTACGGCGTGCCGCAGGACTCCGGCCCGATGGTCTTCTACTACCGGGACGACGTTTTCACCAAGTACAAGCTGAAGGTCCCAACCACCTGGGACGAGTACGCCGCCACCGCCCGGACCCTGCACCAGAAGAGCCCGAAGACCTTCCTGGGTACCTTCTCGGCCACTGACCCGGGCTGGTTCGCCGGCCTGACCCAGCAGAACGGCGCATCCTGGTGGTCCATCGACGGCCAGAAGTGGGGCGTCTCGATCGACTCCGAGCAGTCCCGCAAGGTCGCCGACTACTGGGGCGGCCTGGTTCAGGAAGGCGTCATCGACAACACCCCGATGTACACCCCGGGCTGGAATGCCGCTCTGAACAAGGGTACCCAGGTCGGCTGGGTGAGCGCGGTGTGGGGACCGGGGGTCCTCGCGGGCAATGCCGCGAACACCAAGGGCAAGTGGAAGGTGGCGCCGCTGCCGCAGTGGGACGCCTCCGCCTCGGCGACCGGTAACTGGGGCGGCTCGTCCACCGCGGTCACCACGCAGTCCAAGCACAAGGCGGCCGCCGCTCAGTTCGCCGCCTGGATCAACACCGACCCGGCCGGGGTGAAGGCGCTGGCCACGATCTCCAACGTGTACCCGGCCGACCAGGCCGAGGCGGCCGGCGTGCTCACCGCACCGCCGGCGTTCTTCAGCAACCAGACCGATTTCTATGACATCGTCGCCAAGGTTGCCGACACCGCAGGCAAGTTCACCTACGGACCGAACACCAACGTCGCCTACAGCTCCTACAACGACACCTTCGGCAAGGCGGCCCAGGCGAAGTCCCAACCCGCCTTCGTCCAGGCCTTGGCCGACATGCAGGCCGCTACCCTGAAAAACCTGCAGGACAGCGGTTTCAGCACGAAGTAGCCCGGAGTAATCCGCTCGATGCGGTCGACTCGAAGTAGTCCGCTTGGAGCGCGAGCAACCGTGCATGATCACCGCTGCATTCCTCGGCGTGATCATGCACGGTTGCTCGAACGTATCCCCAGGAAGACCTCCCCCAGGAGCAGGCGATGACGGCTGTGACGAACCACCGAGACTCGGGCGCCCCGCCCCTCGTCCCCGATTCGGGTCGACCGGCAGGCCGGCGACGGGTGAACTGGGCGCCCTACCTGTTCATGGCGCCCGCCGTGGTGCTGTTCACGTTCTCGATCGCGGTGCCGATCGTCTACACCGGGTATCTCAGCCTGCGCACGGTCAAGGTGTCCGGGCTCGGGCTCGGGCCCAACGCCAGGAAGGAGGTATGGACCGGCCTGACCAACTACGGCCGGACCCTGACCGACAACGACTTCCTCGACAGTGTTGTGCGGGTCATCCTCTACGGGCTCGTCGTCATCCCGATCATGCTCGGGCTGGCCCTGGTGTTCGCATTGCTGCTGGATTCGGCCCGGGTCCGGGCGCGCGGCTTCTCCCGAGTTGTGATCTTCATGCCGTACGCGGTGCCGGTGGTGATCTCCTCGCTGCTGTGGGGTTTCCTGTATCTGCCCTCGATCAGCCCGTTTGACTACGCCGCCAACAGCTTCGGCGTCACCCTGCCCCAACCGCTGGAACCGAACCTGGTGCTGTTCGCGATCGCGAACATCGCCGTCTGGGGTGGCGTGGGCTTCAACATGATCGTCCTCTACACGGCGCTGCGAGCGATCCCGACCGACCTGACCGAGGCGGCGCGGATCGACGGCTGCAGTGAACTGCAGGTGGCCTGGCGGATCAAGGTGCCGATCCTCACCCCGTCCATCGTGATGACGTCGATCTTCTCGCTCATCACGACGCTTCAGGTGTTCGCCGAGCCCACCGTGCTCCGACCGCTGACCAACAACATCTCCACCAGCTGGAGCCCGATGATGACGA
>Ga0307513_10003596_pt1 | contig 20962 bp, 21 predicted proteins | sample 15_EM_MG_FD_202174 | JGI IMG/M metagenome (GOLD analysis project Ga0307513, IMG submission 202174) | Populus trichocarpa ectomycorrhiza microbial communities from riparian zone in the Pacific Northwest, United States - 15_EM | ecosystem: Host-associated > Plants > Roots > Unclassified | place...
ACGAGTGATGGGTGAGAATATACGTGAGGAACCTGAGGTGCACGAAGGACCCGCCGTTGTAGACGGTGATTATCGCTGGGTGAGACGATGACGGGCTGGGCGTGGCGGGAGCGGATGGGCTGGTGGCGGCGGTCAGTGGAGAGGGAAGCTGATGCTTGCCATTTGTAAGTAATCATTGATCGGTTCTCATGGTGGAATACGGGCATCTTCCCAACCGACCATACCCCAAACGGAAACTTTTCAACGCCGTCCACTCGTCGACAGTTGTGTAGGAGTCACAACTCGGAGAATGTTCGAGTGGTTCGATTCGGCGGTGTTAGCGGAAGACCGAGCCAAGCAGAGCTAATAGTACTAGCCGACCGTGCTTGACGATCTTGGAAGCGCCCGACCACGACGGACCCAAACTTTGTTGAAATTCAAATACTGCGCGAGTCACCGAAGTCGTTTCTTCTAGCGTAGGAATGTGGGGACAGGGGCAGAGCTTACTCGCCATGTATGGGAACGGCAACTGTCCTGTGTTTTCGTGTCCTGGTGTGTTTGGTCTTCACCAAATATCAAGAGGGCCACGAGGATACTCACCCGGCGGGATATGCTCCCGCCTGACCTGAAAAGTCCCGCCCGACTAAATCCGATCCTGAAGCTTTGAAGGTTCTCCGCGAAGCGCCGTTTCTGTGCCACCACTGCCGCGTGACGGGCGGCCCCTAGGCGGGAAGGTCCGCCTCCTGTTGTCGTCGCGACAAGCTTCCCGAAAGCATGGAAGTAACGACTCCAGGTCGCCGTAGATGGCGCTCTCTCCGGTGATAGCTTAGCGCTCGGCACTAAGCCAAGGATGTCTAAGACGAGGAGTTGCGGCGATCGATGAACACCCCAGCGGCATGGGGCGGCCGACCTGATTGACGTAGATTGACACAGTTTCTAATCCACTCACTTTGCCTAAAACTAGTGGTGGCATATGTACCCACCCCATTGCCGTTTCTCTCTTGAGCCCTTCGCATCGCCTTACCCCGAGCAACACCACAAACCGCACACGCTCGCACGGCACACCACACCTTCAAGGTGGGAACCTCCTGATTCCCGGTAGCATTCAAGAAGGGTGACCGACGCAGATGGATGGAACGGATCTGGCGACGTTGGTCAAGACCGGACAACTTTTGTGCGTGTTTCTTGTTACCTCTCACAATTTCAAGTCCGTGGTTCGACGGACCTCTCTAGGCATATGGCAAAGGTGGTTGTTTACATCTCAAATGTTTGCAGAGATGGAGCGGAGCTTAACTCGTGCACAACCCCGCATAGTTGTCTTTGACTGGTGTAAATTCGATGTGGATCTTCGACTACTTCTTGACGCTTGGGGACGAGGTCTGGTGCCCCTGTATCTTTCCTGAATGTCAGGTCCTGACCACTGTGCAGGTCAAGTACGCTTGGTCCGGAAGGAAGTCCTGGGGTAAGTTCACCTTCGTCCTGCCCTGTATCTGGTAACTCACGCGGTTGTTCGACAGTATTTGTGTTGTTCCTTGCCGTAATGCCATCCCAAATGCCCAAACCCGCGACGCATCTGACGGTGCTGTAGAATAGATACGCCCCCGTGTGGTACCTCACCTGGTTCGCCGTCGCCGTGTTTGGTTACACACAGTCGGTAAGTCCCCCAGCCACGATGTCATTGCGACAACACACTCACTAGATCTGCAGTTGTATGTTCCCACTCCTTTTGAATATTACATCTCCATCGTCGATCCTCACCCCACTTAACAGTTGCGACAAGACCGAATGGGTGCCGGTTCTTTATTCGGTAACCATTGCTGCCCTCTCGCAAATAACGTTCGCATTGAGGTCCGATCATTCTCTCCGGATCGAAATGGATTCATGTTGGGATTGAACGCCCCTCAGGATATATGGCGTTACTGGAAGGAACAAGTGGCTCGGTGGTTCACTCTCGGTCCTGATTTTTGCACGGTACTGTTTTGGTATTTATCTAGTGATAAGGTTCGGGACGGCCCCACGTAAGTTCCTCCACCGTTCGTTCGTTCGTGCGCGGATTCATCCGGCCTCCAGCACAACCGTTACCGGAAGTAAACTTATATATGTTCCAATTTTGCGTGTACGAACGATGGCGGGCTGGGGAGCTCGTTTTCACTAATTTCGCGGTGGCTTTCGGTATGTCCGATATTATTTCACCTCGGGAGCTCTGACATTTCTTACACCTCACGTCGTGGCATCATAGATCTTGTTGCATTCTTGGCCATTCTGGTCACAGCCAGGAGACGGCGGGTACACAGATATCCGGGAATTCCGCACCTTTTGGATGTCATGTTGCGAGATGCGACGATATACTTCCTGCTCGTATTTGCCTTTCAAGTATTGCTCGAGTTTTTCGTGCTTTTTGCCCCGGTAAGTGCTATTTGGCACATCAGAGGACAGTTGGACGCGTTGTGCTCATCCTGCGTGTTGGGTGTGTCCAGGAAGAGGTTCAGCTCGTTCCCGGGATGTAAGTCTTCTCTTGCCTTATCACCGGAGTAAAATATAAACCTGCGTCCCATAGGGTGAACACAACTCTCGTCCCGATCATGGCGTCACGCCTCATGCTCTCTCTGAAGAAAGCCGCCGCCGAACCGACTGTTCCGTGGTCTCTCTCGACCATGTCCGAGGTCGGCAAGGGAACGACGCAAGAGCATGGAGTCACCCGTTTCACACTACACACGTTCGATGTATCGCGCCAAATCTCAGAAACTTTCGACCTACCAAATGAAGGGGATATAGAGCTCGAGTCTATGCCTCGATCCCCTCGTAATCGTGGGTCACGGCCCCCTTCCCCATGATCCGCTTGTCCTCGTGGATGGCCGGATCAGTATCCAAGATGTACAGTCATTGTGTTCAGCCGTGTGGCACTCAATGGACAATACCAGGCAATGTCGAGCATGCAGTTTCTAGCAGTCCAGGTGCACGTCATCAGCCTTGGATGACGAAAAGTAATCCTTGTCAGTCCCCCGTGGCACTGTGCCGCTTTCTGGGGTCTTGTGGTGGAGTAGCGTAGCTTCCGTACGCAATCGGAATCAGTGTCGATATCTCCTCGAACATGACTATAGTATACATAGTTGACTCGCTTCCTCTCAACCGAGCGCTTCCAGCCCACATCGGCCTATCCACGTCATACCAGCTACCCGAAGTGCTAGTCGGAGTTGCAGACAAAGATTTTTCTTCTTTTTCGAACTTTCCAAAAATGATCCTTGTACACCGCTTCTGCCGACATTTTGCTTGTGACATCATTGGCCGCTCGTCTAGATTCGTGGTGGAAGACGGACCGGACCGCAATGCACCACGCGGGCTCGTGATCGCGAAGCGGGCCGCAATAAAACAAGGGAGGTTTTTTTCAGGCCAACACTGGGATGACCCCCCGAGTGATCAAGGGGAGGCAAATTGGTTGAGAACCGACCATGCAACGTGGATAGGGAGCATCGGATGGGCCGGCGATGAGAGATACTTTCTCGGGCCTGTGATGCGCGGCGGGAGTGAAGTTCAACCCGTCATGAACTCGACGCGACGCGTTCATGACGAGCTTTATGACACGCGCAAAATCACGTTTCGGATGCCGGCGGCCGCGGCGCCGGACCGGGACTGTCGTTCTTCAATACTTCGATTTCTTAAACACGATGAAGAGTGACTAGCGTCATGCAAGGGCACAAGAGCTCATGGTAAAATTTTGCGCCACCGAGGCGGTTCGTGTATTATTGCCAAGTAGATAGTGGTGCTACAGATCGCGTTGAAATCATTACGGAAGGTGAATGAGGAAATCCTGTGCCACCTGTGAAATTCTAGGGAGAGACATGAAGGAAGAGCGAGAGAAGACGGAGGAAATTCTAGTGCTACATATGCGGCTGAGAGGCTGACCAGTTCGGCCCCTGCGAGACTAAAACCCAAGAAGAAACTACGTTAGATAGCGGAACCAGAGATGACCGCGCAAATGGCACGGCAATGACCTGAAGAAAAGAACAAAAACCCAGGGAGGAATGGGAGAAAGCAAGCAATGAACACGTGTATGTGTGCGAGGGGGAAAGCAATGGTGAAAGGGGGTGGGTGTGGCCGGGGATTATTCGGTAGCGGAAAATAATAGACAAGGGACATGTGCACGGCGACACAGTGGAGACGAAAAAAATCAAAGCGAGAATAGACAGCGGTGGTGATAGCAATTCTAGGAATGACGATCGACGTGGGGAAAAGGGGATGAAGGGAGGAATCCGAGATGAGGGTGTAAGGCACGGTGTCAAGGTCGGAAAAGAAGAGGAAAGAAGGAATATAACCGAGGGCAGTGGGGGGTGAAAATAAAGAGATGCAAGAGAAAGTAAGGAGAAAGCATTAATAAGATCCAGCGCGCAGACGGGCGAGAAAGGTGAACTGTGATGAGATGCGTTTCGAGATGGGGAAGGACACCGGTTTGGCGTTTCCCACTCGAAAAGATAGGAACAAGTCGCCCGGCGTGTTCCATTTTAACCATGACTCCGGCCAACCCAAACCTTGTCTCGGAGAGCGTCGTGAATGGCCAGCAAGACAAGAGTTCCGAGAGGCAGAAAACCCACACTCCCCCTCCTACTCCTTCCCTCTCCCTCCCAAAAAAAGGATAATTACAACGGTCGATAAGCTGATGGGAAAACCAGAGGATATTGTTATCATGATGCGATTGCGTTGCTATGTGCATGGCGTGCGTGATTCGTGTATATGCGTGCGTGCGTTTCAACAAGGACAAATGGGGGGGCGACCCAGAACCCGGTAAGGGCGGGGCAGACCGTACCCGCTGCCAGTCGATATATAAGGATCCGAGGGGGCGACCACGAAGGTCGGTTTTTAGGCTGTAAGAGTGACGTTCACAAATGAAAAGCAGCGGAGAAAGCGCAGAGGAAATCACAGTACATTCTTCTTTCAAATCCACCTCCACCTTTCTGCATCTTCTACCTCCTCCCCTTCTGACCGCCTCCAACAGAACCCCCCTTACCCCTTCCATACTGTCTGCCACCACCACCCGTCCCCCCTTGACCAGGCTGCTGAGGCGCCTTCGACGGAGAAGACGGCTCGATCGCTTTATCCCACTCTTCCAACAATGCCTGCCCAACACTCGGCTCCAACTCAGTTCCGTCCCGCGAGACCTTGACCTCCCGATCGTGATTCCATGGGTTTCTGAACCGTTTCGTCCTGGAGAATGGGAGCCTCTCCGTTTTGATCCACTGGAGCCTGAATGGTTCTCCCCAGGTCGGAGGTTCTTCTCGTTTGTGGTTCGCACCTTCCACCTGACCGGGGAAGGGTACATTCTCAGGCCCGTCCACGTCGTTGGCTTCCGGAAGCTCGCCTCCTCTCGCAGCATCCAGCAGAGACTCGGGAGATCTGCTTTGCCCTCGTCGCTCTTCGATGGTGCCCATCAATGAATTACCGAACTGACCTCCGGCCCCAGAAGAAGCGCTTGCTGGCGGACGCCTCAGAGCACGGATGGGGGCGGTCCTGTCCAAATGGAACTCGTGCGATCCCTGTTGATTTTGCTCCATGACCTCCCGTTGGGCTGATAAAATTTTCTGGATCGGTGTCGAATGAATCCTCTTGGACGACTGCGGGTTTCGGTATTCGCGACGATGTGGGAACATATCTGCGCTGAACTTAGTTTCTGGTGTATCCGTGGAGATCTTTCGGTGCAATTGGTGGAGTTCAGCGGGCGCAGACATGATTTCACGATGAGGGGTTTGCAGACCATCCTCATCGTTGCTCACGCCAGGAATATCCATCCCATCGATGTCAAGGAGAGGCTCACGGCCGCTCGAAGACGAAGGGGTAACACCTTCGGAGACCGGGAAAGGGGATTGATCGTGCGGCTTACGACCGGGGACTGGACTAAGAGTGGGGTACGGAGAGGGAGAGCTGTCGGCGAATCTGTGTTCAGAGGGCGGAAAGACGATCCGAGGCGACCGAGAATCTGGTGAAGAAGCAGAGGGAATTGTTCGTTCGGCGCGCGTGAACGTAGGAGAATTGGTGCGAGACGCCCACGCGACCTTCGTATCGCTCTGCAAGATCGGACCGGCCATCCTAATCAACGTAATAAGTCCAAAAGCCCAATCAGGATGGGTGAAACAAAAAGGCCTTACCTGGCATACCCATAAAATTCTCCACTCTTGTTCACTCCGAATATCAAGTAAACATCGGTGCTAGTCCGGAACGCCTGGTCGAGGATGACTTCGTTATGCCGCTGAGTAGCCCAATAGCCCTTCTCGACGCTAAGATCCAAGTCGTACTGACGAGCGGAGGATGTGAGTCGAGTATATCAAACAGCTGGGGGCGATACACTATATACACTTACCTGAGTCAGCGACTTGAGGATGAAATAGCGTTTTGGGAAGTACTGTGCAAGGATACCAGACGTTGTGGACGCGAAAGAGCCCGACCCGCTGGACCGTTCAAGCGAACGATTTCCATCCCCTCCCACGTCACCCTCCTCGTCACTCGTCAAAGATAGGTTCGATGTGCCCTGGGTCACGCCATCCACCGGGGACTTACCATCCATCCTTGCCTTCTGCTTCTGCTCCTGGATCCACTTCGTGTGCAGCCCTACACCCCGTTGACCACCAACTCCAGCTCTCAAATCGTCCGTTTTTTTCCGTACCCGGCAAACCAAGCTTGGACATTTGGGATCGTCGGGTCTGATCTTCCTACCATTGAATCGGGTGATTGCAGCATTAAGGTGAGCCTCCGTGTCGAAGTTCGCGAACGCGCAATTCGATCTGGCGATAAGGAAAACCGACGAAACACCGGCGTACTCTTCAGTTGTTTTTTCTGAAGAGTCTGGAGGTGTGTTGAAGAACTTCCAAAGCTCCTCGTTGGTAGCGTCCGAAGGTACGTTCCCCGCCCACATCACCCATTCCGACCTCTGGGGAGGAGGGTTGGGATGGTATGGCCTACGGACGGATTCCTTGCCAGTGTTTTGAGACGGTGGCGATTGGATCGGCAGGTTTGGGTTTTGTGAAGACGGTTGTGGGGACGGGGGGGTCGGGACAGTGGGTTCTGATTGGGGCCGAGTTGGCGAGAACCTAGCTTGCGGCTGGGCGATGCTAGGGGATAGCAACTGGACGTCTGAATGAGGACCGGATTGTACCTGTTGTTGCTGATAACGTTCCGTGGGCAGCTGTTGCTGTTGAGGCTGGTATGGTACGTGGTAAGGTCGTTGATGGACATATTGTGGGCCCTCGTACTGCCTAGGATACCACCACTGACCGTCCTGATCTGGCTGGTAGGGCGAATGAAAGGACGGTTGGTGGTAGGTGGGTTGATAGCCAGGGTTTGGGTAAGACGGGGTGGAAGGGTACCCAAAATGGGCAGGTGGCTGGGGAGAGTACGGCATAGCATGGTAGCCCGGGGTGTTCGAGAAATGGGGCGGGGCAGAGGTCACGGGAGGGGGAGACGATGGCTGATGACCAAAGATGGGTGGTATATGCCCATGCTGTGAGAATGATGAGGGGCGGGGAGACGGTAAGTTCGAGGAGGAAGGATTTTGTTGTTGTGAATGCATGTAGACAGGGGGGACCATCGATCCCTGTGTGTCGATGGGAGAATGCAGATTATATGCGTAGGTAGGGGTGGTGATCATGGGTTGGGAAGCGTAGGGGGTGACGTAACTGGTGTGTGGAGGATAGTGGGCATAACTAAGGTACTGGGGGTGATTTTCTATCGTAGATGAGGCACGGGGATAGATTATGGGATTAGAGGAGGACGCGGAAGCGGGGAGGGATTGGAGCTGAGGGCGGGACGAGGAAGGTGGAAGCCTCCGGGAATACGAGCGAGACCTCGGACGTCCTCTTGCAGGAAATGGAGGTCTGGTGTCCGACATGTTCAGAGGGTTTTCGATATCTGGCAAGAGAAGATCAACATCAGAGCCCGGAGGAAGGAAGTCGGAGGGCGGTTTGTCGCTGGCGGGAGACGGGTGGTTGTCTGGTCAATGGAGGAGAAGGGTCAGCATAGTCAGAAGAGAAAAGAGTGTGTCAAAAGGTGGGAAATGAAAAGAGAGGGCGTGGGGACGGGAGGAAGGACGCGGCAGGTGTCGCGGTTTTTTAATTTCGTCCGATGTACTAGCAATCGTGGGAATCGATGCGCACATCAATCTCACCGATGCCGGTAAATCAGATCACGGCCGCAGGGAGAGTACGGCGAGGAGAAGAACAAGGAAGCGACTTGGAGAACAAGGAAGGCTGCGGCCGAGCCAGCTTACCCTGCTTGGTTGAGTGCGGGGTTGGCGTCCTCTGGCGAGAGACTGCGGCTGCGGAGGGCATGGTTGGAGTGTCTCCGTTGGGGTTATTATAGCTGTTCCGGTTGGTCGTCGTTGCGAAGGACATTGCGAGAGTAGTCGGGGTTTAAGAATGAATCGACGCGGTCACACTACCCCCTCTTAGGGGTTCATGACCCCAGGCTCGTGGGAACCATGACGTGAGGTGACCACGCCCACGGATAACTGCTCTCGCTCCAGCAGCTGGAGTCGCGATCAGTTCTTTGGAGCGAACGCACTGCCGGGGAATGAACAGCATCCGCCCCGAATACTCCAGAACTTACCAGACGCGCTCTTCGCTGTCAGCGTCAGCGCTCTCGAGTCGACCGGTGACCATTCTCGATCAAGCCCTTCCACGTGACCCCATCTTCTTTTTCATCCGGATCCCAGCCTGTAAAATACTCAAGCAGACATGGTCCGTGGCTGACTGCCTGCGTCGCACGATGCATCCACTCACAATCCCATCCACAGCGGCCGATATTACTACAAGGTTCTTATCCTCCAATTCAATCCGCGCAACCCAGCCCATCTTCGAACTCCAGGCCACGAACGATCTCTGACCCAGATTAAGTTCAACAAAGACGGAGACCTGCTCTTTTCCTGCTCCAAGGACCACGTTATCAACGTCTGGTTTTCACACAACGGCGAGCGTCTCGGAACTTACGACGGTCATAATGGAACGGTCTGGACGATTGATGTCGACTGTACGTCTCCCGCGGTCCTGATTTGTCCTCCACGAACATAATAGACCGTCCGGACCAGCGCAATCCACGTTTCTCGTGTCCGGGTCGGCCGATAACACCCTCAGACTGTGGTCCGTCCAGTCAGGCAAATGCCTCTACAAGTGGGAATTTCCCACAGCTGTTAAAAGTGTCGTCTTTAACGACACCGATGACCAAGTCGTTTGCATAACGGAGCAGCGTATGGGCTATCAGGGTGCCATTCGTGTATTCGACATCAACAGAGATGGTGACGGGACTAAACGTTTGTCACTGAATCAATGACGCCAAAACACCACTGCTGATCCCCGTTAATTTACACAGAGGCGAGCGAACCGGCCCATATGTTCAACCCCATCGGATCAAAAGCTACCGTCTGTGCGTTTTCGTACGTTCCAAACCGCATCGTGACCGGCCACATGTCCGGCAAGGTCGCAATCTTTGACTACAAAACCGGCGAGGAAGTTGACAACAACGAGCGAGCCCATGGAGATGAAGTCACAGATTTACAGATGTCCCCAGATCGTACCTACTTCATCACTAGTTCAAAAGACAAAGCCGCAAGAGTAAGCCATCCTCCGTCTCGCGATAGAGCATCGACGACGGAAGGAAAACTTTCGTTCATCGTTTACTGGTCTCTAACTCATCTCATAGTTGCATCAAACCAAGGACCTCAAAGTGCTAAAAACGTACACGACAGAAACACCGCTCAACAGCGCAGCAATCGCATTCGGCAAACCATACGTGAGTGGATCTCGAATCTCAAATGAATACATCAGCGCCAGTACCTGGCATTCAATGTCCACCCAATCAACGATGTCGTGCCATCTTCCTAGTTCCTCCCTTTGACTGACTTTGATCTTAGATCCTACTCGGCGGCGGCCAGGAAGCTATGAGTGTCACGACCACGTCCCTCCGTCAGGGTAAGTTCGAAACCAGATTCTGGCACAAAATCTTCGAGGAAGAGGTTGGCCGAGTTAAAGGGCATTTCGGTCCAGTCAACACGTCAGTCACGCTTGATTCCCTCAGCACCTGCTGATCGCCCATTGGTATTCGAATAGTATCGCTGTATCGCCCACCGGCACGTGTTATGCTTCTGGCGGAGAAGACGGGTTTGTCAGGGTCCATCATTTCGATGAAACCTACTCCAAGGCAAAACTGTATGGCGACTTGGAGATCCTAGACTAATGGTCCATCCACTCAACGGTGTCCCTCTCTGCCTGGGTGCTCGCACCAACGAAAACGGAAGGTTCAAAGTGGAAATTCAAACTTATCAACGTTGACACTCCTTGGACCACGCTGTATCCTCTAGGCCCTCGCAGCCACTTTATCTCTTTGTCATCGACCGTCACCGTATCGTGCCGTACAACCGCTGTAGGCTGTCACCAGAATCCGGATTTCCTGACGTCAAACGTTCAAGAGGTGGTGACAGATTGCTTCTCCCTTTACAGCGGTCAGACTCGCCGGGCGATCCCGCCCTCCCGCGCTCGTACGTGAGAATCGGCAGGATTAAGATGATACATTCCGCAATATGTTGACCTAGTTGGGCATCATGAGCTCTGATCGACAGTCGGCAATCTGTTTCTTGACACGACCCCGCTGCCACCCCCTTCGGTCGGTAAAGTTATGGTCGCCGTTTATACGCAGGCGCTGTGTCAACAGATCGCCGGAATATTTAACGGTTGTCTTCGTTTCGCCGTCCTTTTCCCGTCCAGTTGGTCACGAGGGTACCTGGAACATGAGCCGGATAGACTCGACCAATCGCAAAATGCAAATGTGCGCTCGCGATATGCCTACTTGAACAAGCACAGAAGCGCGAAACAGATCGAGGGGGAACCTGGAGGAACGCTCAATCCGGGTCTAAAAATCTATCCGCACGAGTTTTTCTCGAAAGTCCCAAAATTTTGCGCCTTCTGGGACCAGTTTAGGAAGTGACACGGAGGTAATTGACGGCAGTGCATCAGACACCCTTCGGCTGAGAACCCAAAGCAAGAGTGAGCTAGACAACATGACCGCTGGCTCCCTAACAACGTGGGGAGGCAAATAGGGACCGTGATGCGGGTGTGATGCATGCTACCGTGGGACGTGAGAGAGGGTGGGAATTGCGTGCGTTATGTATGACGCGGCTCCACAACCCCCCTGCGTCGATCCACGATTCCATACTTGCTTATACCGCGATTAAACGAGATGGAGATCGAGGGTGTCGATGAATCTACTGATGGGGTGGGGCCATGACGGCGTCTTCGGAGCTCCACGAGATCACCATAAAACCTCCGCAGTGACTTCAGGTAGGGTTCAAAGAGACCGGATGCAAGTAGAGCCTCGTGCTACTCTTTGGGGGAGTGGGTTGCTGCGGTATCTGTCCCTTGGAGGCGGTAGAGAGGCCCAGACCACCCCAGAATCCAGGGCCGCACCATCACGCCCCACACTTCGAACCCACAAGTCGAACGAGAGAACGCTCGTAACCTTTTGTCGCGTGCGTCATACTCTGCCGCATTCTAGGTTTGGTTGCAGCGGTGCCATGTGTGGCTGATAACCGATGCGGAGCCAGGTGGATCCCATTCATGTGTGTACAGTGCCCTACAGTGCCTTGCGTTGGATGCGGCGCTTACATCCGGCGTCATTCTACGGTTCCGCAGCAAACTTTAGGTCTTGTGACCGTAAGTTCATGTGCTGTAGGTGTTTGCAAACCGACCTGTTACTTCGGATCGCGGACCCGGTCTGTGAAAGAAGAGCAGACGGATATTTTTCGACTCACCACGAGAACCCCCCAGAAGGTTCGGGAAGTCCCGATAAGCTAACTTGCACAGGTGCCCTTCACCCACGGCCAGTCACTTTACTCCCAGGGGCCACTGCGCAAAACCACGAGGATTGAGTGCGTGTTTAACTACTGGAGGAAGGGTATAACCGGGAACCTCATGCACAATCTATTTGTAAAAATCAGCGCATATGGCAGGAGCACAGGACCCCGCCAAAATAGAATACCAGCAACAGCTGGTGGTGCTCGTTCGCGCCACAACTATTCTGGGTGACACCGTTTCGACATCAGTGTCAAGGTGACTGACGGAGATGCAGGAGGTAATTAGGAGGGAGCCAATGGCCATGTCGGGTTAGCAAATGTCAATGTAATCTTCAGATCCACTTCTTTTTCCAACGTTCATATCCAAGCTCGATCTCCATATGGTTCAGCGTGGCAGGTCGCACCATCCGCGGAACTCCGGTGGAGCAAGTAATATCGTGCGAGTCCTGAAATCAAGCAGGGAGAAACGATTTCGTCATCGTAGAATCCCCGGGGTTGTGTACCCCTGAGGCTTGCGCCACGATCTAGGTGCGCTTACATAAAGATCTCGTATCTCGATATCCTTGAGCGGCAGTGAAGGAGATGTGGACTAGGTGTTTTCCACCCCTCGTGGACTCTGGTTGTTGAGAAATCTCCGTGATAGGGGTAATTTTGGGGTGATCAACGAGGAGAACTAAACTCCACCATTGTTCGGCTTGAATCAAAACTGAATACCGCAAAAACGCGTGTTGAGATAATCAAGATCTCCCGTACGGGGACGGTAAGTGGCATCCGCGCCAGTGGCAACCTATGTCAAGTTTGATCGGCGCGCGAGGTGAAAGCTTCACGATCGGGCGGCTCCGTTGAAGTTGCTTACATACTCCTTCCCTCCTCTTCAGTTCTGAAATGGAGAAACACCCATCGGTAAGTAATAGAAAACTTGGTCAAAAGTACAACGAGACAAATTGCACACTGCATCTTTACGTCCTTGAACCTCGGCTCTGAATCGGGGTGTGGTTTTGTAGTTCTCGGCCGTCTCACACCTCCTGAAAAAGTACCCAAACGTCGGAGGGGCGCTATTCCAGACGTACAATGACCTCTCGTTGGGTAATTTCTGTCTCCTTTTGTCATCTCCTCGCCCGGGCTTACGTGACCTCCCCTGTGATCACCGGGGTAGGACAAGGGTGGAGGGACGTCCAAGTCCTCGATCTTCAAACCTGCTCCAGGCCCGCTCTCAGAGGAATCCGCCCAGGAACGGTGAGCGTTCCACCACACCACGTGAACATCTAGCGGTCTGGGCGGGACTGAGACTCTGGTTCTGCTTGCCAGGACGCGACTGTGTATGTTCTGCCCTGTTGGTTATCGGAGAATCTGACCATGTCTCTGTACGTTATCGAGTCGTCCGCACGTATGGGTTTGCAATGCAACGTGCTTCGTTATTTGGACGCTGATTTGTTGCCGGCAGAATCCACAACGCATTTGAAGATATAAGAGACGTGTCGGAACTGTACGCTGCCATCACCGCGGAGGATTCATCGATTGTGTATTACAAGCTCAGCAAAGGGTTAGTGAAGCCGCAACTATAAAACGTAACCTATGTAAAAAGCAACCTATCAACGTTCAACCCGAGAGCCGTGGACTGCGTGATTATCTTCTACGCCGACCGTCGTCGGATGGATCTTCACTCGAGTAACGTCTTCGTCGATCTGACCCCCCACGACGTCGACTATCGCGACTATCTATCGACGAAACGCTCCTTCCACGTCTCCTTTTACGGTCGGGCGAGCGGCTGCGAGACCTTGAACGTGAACGCGAGGATCCGGATGATGAATCGGTGTGGGACCCAGAAGAAGAGGAGTCTGAGTCTGATTCCGAGTCTGAATTAGAGCCAGAGTCGGATTCTGAACCGGACGACGAGGATGCACTGAAAAGAATCGGACGAGGGTCATAAATTTCTGGCACCGTCACGTTAGGAGACAGGGCGAACTCACCTCCTCCGTCTCTTTCCTGACTTTGCGTTTGTGGATGACTCTCCTGGTTTGTCCTTCGCGCGTTCTCTCTCCTTGGCTTCAAGTAGCTTGTTAGCCGTTCCTGTCCTGATAGTAGTAAAGTGAGATGTGAAATGATTAGCCAAGTCCTGAACACGCACTTTGTCTTGAACTCTTCTGGCACTTCGACGGAAGGCTTCCCCTCCAGCTTGAGCTTATCCAACGTATTGACTTTTGCGAGTTGCTGCGTCCTCGACGGACGCGAAACGTATGGGCGTGTAGATTTGCATTCAAAGATGAAGTGGCCTGTATAGTGACAACGTAAGCCGAGGGAAGGAGAAAAGTCGTCTGTCGGGCCTACCTGTTCCTAAGCATTTTTGGCAGACGGTGGTGGACGCGGCGCGTGGGTTGTTGCCTGACCGTCTGTGAGGGGCGTATTTGGACATGACGGAATTTCGAAGAGTGAGTGCGGGGTGTGAGAGATCGGAAACGGAAAGCTCAACGTGGCTTGATGACGATGAACAGCCGACTCACCTCCTCCTCTCATCCTCATCTTCACTCTCGTTAGCAAGCCATGGATGCTTGGCTGGGGGACGTTCCTCCGATAACCAAGAGTTGGGTTATCCTATGCGTTCTCACTACGGTCGCTGTGGTACGCACGTTCTCGTCGCCCGCTGGTCTCAGCTTACTCCACAGTGGCTCACCCAAAACCTCGCCCGTTCCTGCCAATCCCGTAGCAAATCGAAATGGTTACCCCACTGCAACTGTATTTCAGTTTCAAGTCGGCCTTTACGAACGCTCAGGTAATACATCCCGCCCGCTACCAGACCTTGAAAGAGCGAGCTGACGCGGTGGTTGCAGTTCTGGAGGGCCGCTACCAACTTCTTTTACTTTGGACCGCTGTCGTTTGAACTCTTCTTCCATCTATTTTTCTTGTGCGTCTTTGTGCTATTTCCCGTCACGGTGATTACGGACGGACGTGTTGATCGCTTTCCAGTATGAGATACAGCAAGATGTTGGAAGAGTCCTCATTCGCGAACCGGAAAGCAGATTACTTCTGGCTGCTCCTCCAATCCGCCGTCATGCTCCTGGTGCGTCCATCTTACCCGCCACATCACACATTTGTTCTCAACTCACATTCTCCACCAAAGATGCTATCCCCACTCGTGAACCTCCCATTCCTTTCTTCACCCCTTGCTTTTGTCCCAATTTACCTCTGGTCTCGGCGTCACCCATCCACACCCATATCTCTCTTTGGTCTCGTGACGATCACCGCCCCTTATCTTCCCCTTGCCCTCATCGGAGTCGCTTGGATGCTCAATGGTACCTGGAAAGCCGCTGCCCAGGACCTCCTCGGGTGTGCGGTAGGTCATGTCGGATGGTTCATGAGGGATGTTTGGACGAGAGAGATGGTTGGCAGACCCACGATTCTGAGCGATGCCCCGGATTCACTGTACGTTTCTCGCTGTTCAGCTGTCGCGTGACTGACGAATACGCCGTATTCAGGAAACGGCTGTTTGGAGACATTTGAATAAAAACAATCAAACTTGACCGTATTGTTCGTGTGTATACTGATCCCTAGATAGTGCGTAATCATCTGAAGTCGAATCCGCGTAACTGCTCTGCCCGATCTTAGTCCTCCGGTCCCCGATCCGCCCGTTGTCGATGCCCATCGCATCTTCTACTGGTTGTTGATTGGGCTCTGTTGGGGCTCTTGGCCAGAATAGCTGCTCGGAGGGCTCGGAAATAATCAAGATTACGTTCTAGTTGGCCTGCCTACGTTGCTATTCAATTCATTCTGACGGATTACACTGCACATTGGTCGTTCTCTCGGGCGCTCGCTGTCAAGGTGGATCTTTCCGGGGCTGGATCCCGTGATGTTGTGGTGATATATAAAACTTATGAAGGGACACGACGCTGCGCTACCCCGCCCCGCATTTCTGCCTCATCTCTTCTGATGGGCAGCGGTACGACTCTCTACGCTACATCGTTTTGTGTTGTCGCAACTTCCCTGGCACTAATCTGGAGATGGCGACAGACCAAGAAACTGCCTTACCCTCCTGGACCGAGGGGATACCCGCTGATTGGGAACATACTGGACCTCCCCCAAGATGTTCCGATATGGAAGACCTTCATGTCACTTGCAGAAAAGCACAGTGAGTCGTCATCTCACCCCCCATCCAAAGATATCTAGCCTGATGCGTTGTTTGAAGATACGGATGTGTTGCACCTGAGGGTGGTCACAACAGATTTTGTCGTTTTGAGTAGCACCAAGGCAATTTCCGATCTTTCGGAGAAACGGTCCAATGTGTATTCTGATAGGGTGAGGTGTCTCATGAAAAGCGCGATATGTGGACTAATTTTCATGATATGCCTCCAGCCGGTCATTCCGATGCTTGAGCTGTGAGCTACCCAAGTTACTCGGGCTTCTCCCCACTGATCATCAACGCCATAATTAAGTATGGACTTGCCCTCGTGGGATATCCCCGGGATGAGATACGGTAGCCAATGGAGAAACGGTCGCCGACTCCTCCATGAGTTCTTAAACGTGAGAGCAGTCAACAAGTTCGACGATTACCAGTACAAATACACTCGCCGCTTCCTCTCGCGCCTTGCTGAGACACCAGAAAACTTCCTGGATCACGTTAAATTGTGAGTGCGTCCTCGAATTTGTCTGTGGCTTCGACACGCGATATTCAGTAATCTGAATCCCCCCGTCCTGATATCGCGCCGGTCGTCAGTTTGACTGGAGCATTGATTATGGATATCACATATGGTTTGGATATCAAATCCCATGAAGATCAATTCTTGCAGGCCGCAGAACGAGCGATGCAGAACGCGGAGAGAACCTTAGTTCCCGGCGCATTCCTCGTTGATACGATCCCGTTACGTGCGTCTGCAACCTCTTCTCGATTCTGGGCTTGACTCACCTCTCACACCACCGCAAAGTCATGTACGTCCCGGAGTGGTTTCCTGGTGCAGGGTTCAAGACTTTCGCGAGGGAAGCAAGGGATCAGTTTTATCTGGCTGTCGATGGCCCACTCGCGTACGTGAAGCGGTCCCTCGAGGTTAGTTGATATTTCAAGTCGTTATCACAGTTTTTCGTGGCCTGAGCTAATTTTATCGGGGCAAGGTCAACGGAAGCAATGCGTCTATTGCCTCAACTTGTTTCGATCGTGTGGCTGAACTTGCGGACCAAGGGTTTGACGAAAGTGTCGTTCGAACGGTGACTTCGACGATGTATGTAGGTGAGAACCCACCACGTTGTGCTATATACTGGGGACTTACGCATGGTAGCTGCGGCCGACACCGTAAGGGTACTGCCCACACCCCCCCATTTATGCGCTCACCTCTTTCCAACAACAGACCACGGCCGTCCTGAGAGCCTTCTTTCTCGCTATGGCCCTCCACCCTCATGTCGCACGCAAAGCCCAAGCTGAACTGGACAGGATTATCGGAAGCGAACGTCTGCCAGATTTTTCTGATCGAGATAACTTACCCTACATCTCCGCGCTGATCAAGGAATTACTTCGGTGGGGTTGTCCGTTCCCGTTTGGGATACCGAAGAGGGCGATGGAAGATGATGTGTACAAGGGATATTTCATTCCTGCTGGCACAACTGTCTTCGAGAACGTTTGGTGAGTCCCGTTTTCAATGGCGAAAAGGAGGTATTTGGAGTATCACTTGCTCACTACGGCTGGGGTGTAGGGCAGTGTTTTATGACGAGGCCGTTTACCCAGCACCGAGCACATACGATCCAGACCGGTTCCTGAAGGATGGGAAGTTGGATCGTTCGGTCAGTGATCCCGAAGACAGGATTTTCGGGTCGGGTAGGAGGTACGCACAAGCATCCACCGATCCTCCCGTCCCCCCTCCCCGAAACCGTTTTCTGACCCCAGGGATAATTTCAACATCCGTATTTTTTTAGAGTATGTCCTGGAAGGCACTTCGCACTCAGAACTCTGTTCCTCAACATATCTTGTACCCTCGCTACGTTCGATATCGAACCACTAGAAGGTCAGACACTCGAAGGGGAATTTCACGAAAATGCAATCCGGTGCGTTGTGGTTCCGACCTTCACCTCGGTTCGACTAATCTGTGGTTTCTTAAGCCACCCCCTTCCGTTCAAGTGTGTAATCAGGCCGCGCTCGGAGGCTCGGCTGCAGCTTATCAAGGAGGCGTCGATTCCCATGGGCTCCTGACATGGGACTGCAAACGGGACGCCCAACCTCACCTGGGAGCATCGATGTCGTGGTGCGTAGAGGATCTGTATGCTACACCCGTCCGGAAACTCGCGACTCAGTGGCCCCTTCAGTAGTGAATTCGAGTCGATAGTAGTGAACGGAGGTACTTGTGACAAATGGATGAAAAATCGGGAACTTCACGAGTCACCCATACTTATGGCAATAGTTGAATCGGGTGAATTCGATGCATACATATCATTACAACTGGGGTTGGCACAGTCAAACATCCGATATTTGAAAGGAAGCTACATGAGTGGGAAATGCGAAACCTATGGTTCTGCGGTTGCTTCGTGCTCGGGTTTCTCCCTTCTTAACACAAGATCCACCTGGGGTGGCGAATCAGCCCGACGCCTCTTCGAACCCCAACACCAAGTCCCCTGTTTCCGCGCCGACAGAGGGATCGTCAACCGCCATCGGTTGTCCTTCTGCTCCTCCCTCTTGCTCTATTGCCTGTTGACCCTGCTGACCCCGTTCCCTTTCGAGTGCAACCGCGTCAAACTCCAGCTCCTCTATGTCCAGCTTCCAGCGCAGAGCCGGGGGCGCGGCGGCCAAACCCTGAGCCAATTCCACCAGGTTCTGCAGGCAAGGCTTCAACTCCTCGAAGACAGACAACATCTTGGAGTCGTCAAAAGATTTCTCAAAGGACCGATAGGCGCGAACGAGTATATCCCTCATCTCCACCAGAACTCCGCCGAGGGGTTGAAGTACCGGCGGTAGCAAGTCGCAAGACCGTTCAATTGTGCCCAACACGAATGTTGAAGAGTGGTTCCGGTCCACGTCCCGGCGCGCCTTTTTCATCACACTATCGGCGACTCCCTCCGGTTTACAGTGGAAGACGAACCAAACGGCAATCCACCAGGCAGATTCGTAGTCGTGAAGTGGATTTTGGACGAAGGCCCTGCTAGTGTATTTGACGGTCGATCCGGTCGGAGGCCCCAAACGACCCCTCCTTGGGCCCGCTGTGAATTCTGGGGGGAACACGTAGTATCCTTCCACAACCTCTACGGCTGCGTAATACAAAGTTCCCTGGTCATAGGACCAGTTCAGTTCACGAAACTCGCCGAATGGGTTTACCGCGTGGACGCCCCTCGTAACCGGTATAGACGGGTCCCCTAGCCTTGTCAGTTCCTCTAGCCGGTTTGGCGCCCATTGTGTCGCAATTTCCAGGCCCGATATCTTCACTTCCTTCCCGACCACAATGATGTTCCCCGGGTTGAGGTCTCTGTGTACCCACCCTGCTTGGTGTAAATAGTGTAGCGCTGGGTTCGTAATGTAAGAGGGTTTGTTGGTTCGCTAAATCCTGTCACGTACCATCTGTTGCTTGGCTGATGCACTTGAACACCTCTCCAAATGAAGTGACCTCAAAGAGGGAGATCCCCTTCTCGCCGTAAACAACCTGATAACGGAACCGGGGGTGCGGAAGGTGCTCTGAAGCCGGTTTGGTTGGGGTTTGTTCAAGGCGGTGATCTTGAGTAGCGACAGACGCTGCAGTGCCATAGTCTGGTTTCGGGGCCTCGGGAGTAAGGACGAGGAACAGGAGTCCAAAGTCCTCTGCCAGTTCGAACGTCCCGTTCTCGAGGATCATGCAAACCCTACCAAACCCTCCGGACGTGTCTATCTTGCGGTGTCCACAGATGTCAATGAAGCGTTTGCAAAATTCCTGGTAGTCGCCCATATCTCTCTTGATTTCCGCTACGATTTCATGTTCCATTTGTTTCGTGTGAGGTTCTTCAATCCAACAATCCCTGATGACGCGCACTTCCTGTGTTTCTTCGTCCTTTACCTCGAATACCCGCGTCCCCCGCCCGGTCAATGTGTTGATGCCAATGTCGAATAGCAGCTTCGAGTTGCAATATTTCCTCCCGTCGATCGTAAACTCAAGGTCGGAGCCTGTACCACCGACGCTCTTGATGTTCGTATCAAAACCAAGGTCTGTCTCGGAGGAGGCAGCAAGCAGAATGAAGAACTTGAGGAGCGAGTCGGGGTCCTGGGGGATGTTAGATATGTTGACGCATGAAGCACGGAAGCTGCACTGACATCAAACCAGTCAAAGGGGATAAATGTGAAGGGAGCCGCTCGGGATAACAACCAGATGCGGAACTTTGTGCCTTGTACAGTGGATCCAAACGAGAACATCCGACGAGGGTCAGAACGCATAATGTTGACAAGACTCCACAACGCCTTGTTGTCGTTCTGTGAGGGATGAAAATGTGATCCCAGCGAGCGATTGATTCAGGTTGACTTACGTTGACGGGATAACCATCGTCAAACTTGTACTCGAAGGGACAGGTCAAGTCTCTCCATCTGAATTTATCCGGCATCGGAGCGGGATCGGTGGTCATGTAGAGAAAGGCGTCTGGTTGATATGTGTTGTCCCCAGTGGATCCAGGTTCGACGTTAACAGAATGCATCATTGTTTTGACGAGGGAGGTCTTGGGTCCAGTCCGTTGGAGGTAACCCAGCACCGTAATGAAGAGACGTGAAAAGAAGTCGAATAAATCATCACTATCGTCGAATTTATCCCTGTCGACCTTTGTAGGATCCCACCCGCCGTCTCCCGTGAGCCAGGATTCTGTGATGAGGTGTTGCTTAACATTCGTCAGGACCTGGTCGTCCAATTGATACGATTCCCACAAGTATTCCGCGGGGAGGCTGATTAGATAGGTATCCTCGTAGCGAAGAATTGGGCGAGCTTGGGACAGGCCAGCAGTACGGAGGAGTCTTGTTGGAGGGGCACTTGCACACACCCCAGTACCGGAGTTGTTGGTGGACATCGCTGGGGAATTACTGGGGAAAGAAGAAAGCGAGGCGGGACTGTATTGTGGTAGTCTCCTGAAGAAGACAACATGACAGGTGCCACTATCGACGCGCTGTCAGCAATCCCCTCTCACACAGTGGGCAGTCTCTGGTGCTTATGGGCCCCAGGGGCCAGGGGCCAGGACCGTGGG
>Ga0307513_10003597_pt1 | contig 20961 bp, 14 predicted proteins | sample 15_EM_MG_FD_202174 | JGI IMG/M metagenome (GOLD analysis project Ga0307513, IMG submission 202174) | Populus trichocarpa ectomycorrhiza microbial communities from riparian zone in the Pacific Northwest, United States - 15_EM | ecosystem: Host-associated > Plants > Roots > Unclassified | place...
ACCGGGTTGCTGGCGAGGCTACGGATCCACCCCGTCGCCGACTTCGCATCCTTCAGCTGGACGAATGCCTCGTCACACTGGTCCATGTTCCGGACCGCGGCGGCACCCGTCGCGAGCTCCTGTAGCTCCTTGGTAATCTTGTCGAGCTGCGGCTGGATCGACAGCGGATTGGTCAGGAGCTGGTCGCGGACCTTCATGAGGTCGAGCCGTAGCTTGGTCTCTTTGTCGGCCAGCGATTTGACGAACGGATCCTCGTGACCGGTCTTCGCGTTCTTCTGCGAGGCGATGATCGCGCGGTGAATCCATCGGAACTGGGCCTCGACCCAGTCTGAGGGAAATGTGAGCAGTCGCTGGGTCGCGTTGTCGAGCTCAGCGCGCGCGGTGACCACGACGTCCGAGTGGCCGGCCGCGGTGACGAACAACGTCCCGATCTGGTGCGCGAGCGTGCGCGGCTCGGGCGCCTCGAGCGTCCGGTACAGCTTCGAGATGATGCCGAGTCCAGCGTCGCACTTGGAGGTGATGTCGAGTTGCTCGCGGACCTGCGCGGTCCACCGGTCCGACTCCTTGGCGTCGGTGGAGTCGGCGATCGTCTGCTTGCGCTTCTCGGTGCGGGCGACCGCCTCCTGAACGTCCTTGTCCAGGGTGATCCATGAGGCCGCGCTGGCAGCGATCTTCTTCAGCTCGTCGATCACGAGATCGAACTGCTGCAACACGGCCGGCTTCGATGCTTTCGCGGTCGTGAACGCGCTGGCTTGGTTGAGCGCAGCATCGCTACCTTGCTTGCCCGCGAGCATCTCGTGCGCGACATCCCCGCCGGGCGACTTGTCGTCACGAAGCTTCGAGTGCTCCTTCTCATACTCGGGCCGGAACATGTGGAGGCGCGTATCGAGTCCGAACAGCGGCGCTGCAGGCGTCACGAGATAGGTCAGCTGCGTGTCGCCGAATAACTCCTGTGCGACCTCCTCGGGCGTGGCGTCGACAGGGTCTGCGACCTTGATCCAGTGCCGTGCCTGGTTCGGTGATTGCCACTGGAACTTCACCTTGCGCAGGGTGTCGACGACTGGCTTGCTGTCGCGCGAACCGCTCGACTTGGCCTCCTCGGGGAAGGCCTTGCGATATCCTGCGAAGTCGGGCTTGAGGGTCGGCGTCGTCAGCGACCACAGCGCCCCGAGGACGAACCGATCGATCGGGTGCGACTGCAAGATCCCGACGCCGGGCTGGTTGGTCTCGGGGTGCTCGGGAATCGCCGCAGTGGCACCCTTCTGTCGCTCAGCTTGATCCGCCAGCGTGCGTCGGTTCCACTCCTTGACCAGGCGCGGCATCAGGCGCTTGAGCGCATCGCGGAGTCGCTCGCGATATGCCTTCTGCAGCTCGAGCGTGACGCCCAAGTGGTACTCGTTTGCCTTCTCGGGATCGTCGGAGCTCGCGGCGTCGCGACCGGTGTCGATCAGCTGTGACACGCTCGCGGGAGCCAGGGTCTTCTCGGCGACGTCGTACGGCTTTGCGGTCGCGTTCGTGAAGAGGTCATAGGAGAGCTTGTCGAGAAAGCCCTTGGCGTTTCCAGCTGCCCAGGTGGCGTAGGGCGAGCCGGTGTCGAGGGTCATGTCCCCCATCTTCATGTCCATGAGCTCTTTGAAATGCGCCTTGCCGTGCTTCTCGAAGTAGTGGAACGCGTCGATCTGTGGGTTCTTGGGGCCTGGTGCGACGCCGCTACCACCGCCGGGGCCCATCCGCCCAAACAGGCCGAGGAGGGCGATCGTTGCATTCCCTGTCGGCGCGATGTGCGCGCCTGCCGCCTCTCCGCGGGCCTCGAGCTCTACGTGGTCGCTCGGCGTCGTGAGCTTGAGATCGCCAGCCGCGGGCATCGGAGCGCCACGCTGCTGTGCGACGTGCGTGAGCTCGTGCTGCATGATCTCTTGATCCGACGGACTCACCCCGGCGCCGAGAAAGACGCGATGACCCACGGTGAAGGCGGCGGCCTGGATCGACGACGCCGCGCGCGCAGCCTTGGGGCCCATCACGACGCGGGCGCCGGACAGGTCGACCTTCATGCGCTTCGACCACAGCTCCGCCTCGGGCAATGGCTCGCCGGCCTCGGTCTCGATGGCGTCCATCATGTCCGGAGGCAAGCCTCCGGCATCGGCCGCAGGCGAACCCATCCCGTCGGTGAGCGCGCGCTTTCCTGGCGGCATCGCCTCCATCGGCCTCCCGAGCATCTCGGTCAGCGACTGCTTTCCGGGCCCCGCCTCTGGCCCTTGTCCCTGCCCTCGATGGCTTTCGTCCGCCGCCTGACCACCCTCGAGCTTCCCGCGCATCGCCGAACACTATCAGCGAGACGCTGCCGGCAACCAGTTCGGCAACGCGCTTACCCTCCGCGCATTTTTTCAGCTCAAGCCGACCGACTAGGTAGATTACCTGCGATTGCCACATTTCGCGCTCGCTGTTCCGGCTGCGGCGACGATGCTTCATCCGGTCAACGAGCTCTCGAGCGCGTCGATCGCCGTGGGGTGAAATTGAGTCAGCGCTGCTTACACAACCGGGGAGCGGCGTTACTTCGAGGAACGCCTGGGTACGAAGCTGTTGCTCCAGCTCGGAGGCGCACCGGTTGGCGGCCATCGAGCTCGCGGCTGTCTCGAAGCTGCGATCTGGTCAGCAGCATCGTGTAGTCTCGAGAAATGGAGGTGCTCGGGGAAGTGATCCACGGCTACCGGATCGACCGGGCGCTGTCGGGCGACAAGGGCGGGTTCGGCGACGTGTTCTTCGCGACGCACGTCGAGTCGGGCGCGGAGGCGGTCGTGAAGGTGCTCAAGCCCGAGATGTCGGCGCGGCGAGACATCGTCACGCGGTTCTTCAACGAGGCGCGCGCGGCGGCGAGCGTGCACCACCCCGGCATCGTGCAGATCCACAACGTGGGCTACCACGGTGACCGCGCCTATCTGCTGATGGAGCGGCTGCGTGGCGACGATCTCGAGACCCGGCTCAAGCAGGGGCCGGTGCCGCTCGACCGCGCGATCGTGTTCATGCGCCAGGCCTCGGGCGCGATCGGCGCGGCGCACGCGCGCGGCATCGTGCATCGCGATCTCAAGCCGGCGAACCTGTTCGTGGTCTCGGACCCGGATGTCGTCGGCGGCGAGCGGGTCCGGGTGCTCGATTTCGGGATCGCGAAGCTGGGCATCGACGCCGGGGGAGGCAAAACGCAGGGCGTGTTCGGCACGCCGTCATACATGTCACCGGAGCAGTGCGCGAGCGCTGGCGCGGTGGACGCGCGGGCCGACCTGTACTCGCTGGGCTGCATCTTCTACGAGCTGGTGTGCGGATCGCCGCCGTTCGGGCACGGCGGGCTCGAGCTGATCGCGGCGCACCTGCGCGACGCGCCGCGGCCGCCGCGTGTGCTGGCGCCGTGGCTGCCGGCGCCGATCGAGCAGCTGATCCTGCAGCTGCTCGAGAAGCAGCCCGACCACCGCCCGCCCTCGTGCGCCGCGTTGATCGCCGCGCTCGATCACGCCTCGGCCGCCTCGGGTATCTCCGGGATCAGCTCGCCGCAGCTGCCGCAGGCCGGCGCGGCGGCGAGCTTCTCGCGAAGCCCACAAGTGACGACGCTCGGGTCGAGCGCAGTGGGCGCCGCGGTTCCACCGGGGCGCAAGCGCGGGCTGGGGCTCTGGCTCGCGGCGGGCACCGTGGTCGCGGGCGCCACGATCGCCATCGTGGCGCTCGCGTCGCGCGGAGCTCCGCCGGCCCGCGTGCAGATGGCAGCGGCGGCTGACACGCCTGGCCCGATCGCGGTGCCGGTGGGTGCGCTCGACGCGAAGGCCGCCGCGGCGGACGCGTCTGGCGCGTTGGAGCCTGTGACCGACGCCAGGGCGGCCGTGGCGATCGTCGCGGCAGACGCCGGCGTTGCCGATGCCAAACGTGCCGAGCCCACCACCGCCGAGCCCATCAGCGTGGCCGACGCAAAGCCTTCGGTGCCCGCTCACAAGCCGCCGGGGACGGTCAGACGCCTCCCCGCAGAGGCTGTCCGCGCGCCAATCGTCCCCAAGGACCCATGCGACCCGTCGAAGGTCGATGAGCTGGTCCAACAGGCCGAGAACCAGTACCGCGTCGGCTACCCAAGACCGGCGCTCGCGCTGATGCGCAAAGCGCTGTCCTGCACCCAAACCGTTCGCATGTATCGGTTCGCCGTCATGTACGCATGTGACGGCAAGGACATCGAGGTCGCGAGGCTCTACCTTCCCAAAGTGCCAGCGCAATTTCGCAGCGCGCTCGAGCAGAGGTGCCAGCTGAACAACCCCGGCTTTCACCCGTGATTCGAGCCTGGCTCTGCCCCAAGAGCTCCGGGAGCACGCCGCCGAGCCAAACATCACGCTGCCGCGAGGGGGCAAAGCCGGCCGACCGGACGTAACCTGGGTAGGCCGAGGAAACCCATGAGCATAGAACTTACCGAGCAGCAGCAGCAGCAGCAGCAGGAGGCGCAGCAAAAGACGCCGCGTGGCCCCGGCGACGAGATCATCCAGGGCGTCCCCGCGCACCTGTATCGCCAGATCATGGCGATCCGTCCCGGGGACGCGCAGGCGCTGGCCCAGCTGTTGTCGCTCTTCGGGTCCACGTTCGCGCCGAACATCCTCGAGATCGCCGCGGGTGCGCCGCAGCTCGGAAACTCCGTCGTCCAGGCGGCGATCCGCATCGCCAGCGGCCGGAACGCGACCGGCGCGCCCAACTCGCTGCGACAGGACGAGATCCGCGAAGGCGGCGACCTTGCGCTCGAGTCCAGCGTCGCCGGGCCGTCTCCCGCGCCCGGTCCTCACCGGGCGCTGAGCAACGTCGAACAGTCGGAGATTCTCAACGATGCGTCGGACTCGAAGGCCCCGAGCAAGGCCGAAGAGCCGGCGAGGTCGGATTCCAGGCCGCTGAACAACGTCGAGCAGGCCGCGATCCTCCGCGACCCGACGGATGCCAAGGCGCTGAACAACGCCGAGCAGGCGGCGATCATCAACGACCCGACGGATGCGCCGAGCGCGGCGCCGGCGACCGACCGGCCAGCCGGGGCGCAGCAATGGCAGGCCGCGACCAGGTACAATCGGAATCATCCCGAGCTGGTCGCGCAGTTCAACAAGCACACGAATCATGTGTGCGTCGACGAAGCAGGTGAGCTCGATCCCGCCAAGGTGGCGGATTGGCAATCCTCACATGGTGTGACCGCGGACGGCATGGTCGGCCCGCAGACGGTGGCCGCCGCACGCAAGAACGGCGAGTCGACGCCCGTCGCGAGCGCGGATGTCGATGCGCGCCCCGACGTCTAGGCGCAACCGCTTCTGAGCTTGCAACGCCCGCCGAGCCAGCGGGCCGGGCCCGGCTACTCCATCCGGCCGCCCGAGGGGCGGACGAAGTGGTGGCGGATGTCGACGACGGCGCTGTCCTTGAGCGTCGCCGGCTCGATCAGCGCGTCCTTGGCGTCGATGCGGACGGCATCGGGCGCGGCGAGGACGGCGACCTTGTTGGTGCGGCCCATGCGGCCGGCGAGGGCGGCGTAGATGTCGCGCGAGGGCTTGGTCCAGCCCGCGATCGCGCCGGCGCCGCCGAAGCCGACGACCGACGCGGCGACGCGCTCGACGATCGCGGCGGGCTGCTTGCCGCTGATGTCGACGAAGGCCGGGTTGGGCACCGCGCCGGTGTCGAACACCTTGGTCAGGCCCTTGGCCGCGCCGGCCGGCGCGAACACCGCCTGCGAGGCCTTGTACGACGCGACGTCGGCGACGGCCGCGGTCAGGTCGGGCTTGCCGCTGCGCGCGCCGAAGAACGCCGCGTCGACCTCGGACTCGAGCATCGCGTTGTCGATGAAGCCGGCGTCGTTGCAGCCGGTCGCGATGAACGCGAGCTTCTTGCCCTTGAGCGCCTGCATCGTCTCGCCGGCGCTCGAGTACAGCGCCCACGGCCGCGTCGTGCCGCCCCCGATGTTGGCGGTCGCGAGCAGCTTCCAGCTCAGGTTCGCCGCGTAGCAGACGCCGTCGATGATCGCGAAGTCGACGGCGTCCTTCTTGAGCGCCGCGACGTTGGCGTACGACTGCGCCTCGGTCTTGATCCCGGTGTTCTGCTCGATCGCCTTGGCGAGGCCCTGGACGTAGGCGAGCCGGGCCTGCGCGGCGCCGAACTCCACGGTCGGGGCGTAGATGCCAATCGTGATCTTCTGTGCGGGCTGCGCACCGGCCACGCCGGCGAGCGCACACACGAACCATGCAATGAGGTAAGTGCGCATATCAGAATCCGTAGATCCGCTTCTTGGCGTCGATCCAGCGTTGCAGGTCGCGGGCCTGGACGCCGCGCGCCTTGGCCCGGACCCAGGCGTCGTAGGCGTCCTTGGGGCGCCCGAGCTGGTCGTAGATGATGCCGAGGTTGACCAGCGACTCCGCCGGATTGCCGGCGAGGTCCTCCATCGTCTCGAGGTCGTTCTTGCCGAGCGAGAGCGCCGCGCGGTCCATCGTGATCCGGCGCTTGGTCTCGCCGCTGGCGTACTTGTCGGCGGCGGTCAGCGACTTGCCGGCCGCGGCGAGCTGGCCGCTGCGCCACTGGTCGATCGCGATCGACTCCCAGCACGCGGCGATCAGGTCCTTGATCTTGTCGCCGAGGCCGCCCTCGTTGACCAGCTTGGCGAAGTCGGCCGCGGCCTGCTGGCGCGCGGCGATCGAGCCGTTGCGGTAGCTCGCGTACGCCGCGAACAGCTGCGAGCCGAACCGGGCATAGGCGCCCTTGAGGTACGCGCCCTGGTTGCCCTTCGCGGCGAGGCTGCGGAACAGCTTGCCGGCCTCGGGCGCGCGCCCCGCGTCGAGCAGCGCGAGCGCGTACGAGAACTCGAACGCCGGCTGCTCGGTGCCGCGCAGGATGCTCGGATCGCGCGTGATGCGCTCGAAGTCGGCGGCGGCCTCGCCGGCCTTGCCGTCGCGCATCAGCCGCCAGCCGCGGCGGAACAGCGCGAGCGCGAGGTTGCGCTTGGCCGCGGTCGACACCGTCGGATCCTGCGCCGAGGTCTGCACCGCGAGCTCGAGCTTCTCGACCGCGTCGGGCAGGTCGACGTCCCAGGTCAGCGGCGCCCACTCGGTGTAGATCTCGGCGAGCGCCATCGCGGCGTTGGCCTTCTTGGCCTCGCGCTCGGCGACGCCGTAGGCCTCGAGCGCCTTCTTGAGATCGGGCCGCGCGCCGCACAGGTACGCGCGGCCGAGCAGGCGGGCGCGGATCACCGTGTCGTGGCCGCGGATCGCCTCGAGCTTGGCGAGCTGGGCGCGGCCGGCGTCGCACTCGCCGCGGTCGATCGCGAGCACCGCGAGGTTGGTGATCGTCACCGCCGACTGCGGATCGATCGCGAGCGCCTGATCGAGCAGGCCCTGCGCCGCGCGCGGCTCCTTGTCGGCCTCGAACGCCTGCTCGTTGATCGTCACCACGAGGTTGCGCTGCACCGTGATGTCGTTGGGCCGCAGCTCGCGCGCCGCCTCGAAGCGCTGGCGCGCCTCGCGCAGCTTGTGCTGGTTGAACAGCGCCTTGCCGGCGAGCACGAGGACGTTGCCGCGGACCTCGGCCGGCGCCCTGGCGAGCTCGGGGCCGGCGAGCACGCGATCGGTCAGCGTGGTGGTCTTGGCGTCCTGGCGCGCCTCGAGGTACGCGCCGCCGAGCTCGAGCGCGAGCTCGAGGCTGCCCGGGTTGGCGCTGAACGCGTTGCTCAGCTTGTCGATCGCCAGCGTCAGGTTCGTGTTGCCGGCGTTGCCCTGGGCCGGCAGCCGGCGATAGGTCTTGCCCAGGCGGATCGACAGCTGGATCTGATCGTGCGCCTGGTTGGGCTTGAGCAGCTTCTCGGCGCGCACGTACTGCTCGAGCGCCTGCGCGTACTCGCGGTCGGCGAAGTGGGTATCGCCGATCAGGATGAAGCCGCGCGCCTCGCCTTTGCGCAGCCGGGTGAACTCGGTGCCCGCGCCGCGCGCCTTCTTGGTCTGCTTGCGCGCGAGGTACGCGGTGCCGAGGTTGAACCACACCGCGCCGGTGGCGTCGACGCGCCGCGGATCGCCGACGACGCGCTCGCACACCGTGACCGCCTGATCGAAGCGGCCCTGGCCGGTCAGCGCGGCGCACAGGCCGTTGTCGGCGTTGACGGCCGCGTTGGGCTTCTTGCCGAACTTGCGCTGCACGACCTCGAACTGGTCGGCCGCCTTGCCGTACAGCTTCTGCGCCTTGCCGTCGTCGCTGTCGCCGATCGCGATCCGCGCGGTCGCGAGGTACGCGAAGCCGAGCCGGATGCGCGGCAGCACGTCGCCGGCCTCGAGGTCGCCGGGCCGGTTGCTCAGGTACTGCTCGTACGCGGCGACCGTCTTCACCGGATCGCGCGCCGCGTAGAACTCGCCGATCAGCTTCTGGTTGGTGAACGCCTGCGGCCGGGCGGCGACCACGATCTCGGCGACCTTGATCGCGTCCTCGCGGCGGTCGATCTCCCACAGGATCAGCGCCTCCTGCTCGAGCACCTCGGGCGCCGACGGGTAACGCGCCTTGGCCTTGGCGATGAAGTCGAGGCCGCCCTTGTAGTCCTTGAGGATGATGAACACCGCGGCGCGCTTGCCGTAGGCCTCGGCGGAGACCTGGCCGGGCGCCTTGCTGATCGCGCGGTCGAACGCGCCGGCCGCCTTGCGCCAGTCGCCGTCGTCGAAGAACTTGTCGCCGTCGCGCAGATCGTCCTCGACCGCGGCGGCGGCGGGCTGCGTGGCGCCGAGCGTCGCGGCGCACGCGAGCCCGAGCGTCATGATGAGCCGGCGCGCGGCGTTCAATGGATCCTCCCGACGATCATCGTGATGTCATCCTTGCGTGGGGTCTGGCCGAAGAACGCGGTGGCCTCGCCGACGATCTGGTCGCGCATGTCGCCGGCCGCCAGCGCCGAGGCGCGCCGCACCGACGCGCGGAACCGCTTCTCGCCGTACTCGTCGCCGGCCGCGTTCTCGCACTCGACGATGCCGTCCGTGTACCAGATCACGACGTCGCCCGGCATCAGCTCGGTGGTCTTGGCCTCGTAGCGCGAGTTGCGGTCGTCGCCGAGCCGGTTGCCGCGGATCATCAGCGAGCCGAACTCGCCGCGGCCATCGCCGCCGACGCGATACAGGTACGGAAAGTTATGGCCGGCGTTGGCGTACGTGATCGTGCGCTTGTGGGGATCGAAGATCGACGCGAAGCACGTCATCACGAAGCGGCGCTGCGCGCTCTCGAAGATCGCGTGGTTCATGATCTCGAGCAGGCCCGACACCGTGACGTCGTCGCGGTAGACGTACTTGGCGACGTCGCACGCCGCCTTGGCCGCCGCGGTGATCATCGCCGACGGCACGCCGTGGCCGGTGACGTCGCCGACGACGAGCAGGACCTTGCCGCCGACCAGCTCGCTCCACGTCCACCAGTCGCCGCCGGTCTGCGCCGCCGGCTGGTAGTAGCCGGCGAACTTGAGGATGCCGTGGTCGACCGGCTCGGCGGTCGGCACCAGGGTGTCCTGGATCGTCTTGGCGACCTCGAGCTCCTGCTCGATCCGCGCCTTCTCGGCGGTCTGCTCGAGGAGGATCGCGATCTGGTCGGCCATGAAGTTGAAGTTCTCGCCGAGCAGGCCGATCTCGTCGGACGACGTGATCTCGACCCGGGCGCCGAGGTCGCCGCGCGCGATCTGATCGGCGCGGTACGCGAGCTGCTTGATCGGCCGCGTGATCGACAGGCCCTGGAGGATCGCCAGCACGGTGCCGATCAGCGCGAACAGCGCGCCGACCGCGCCGGTGTAGAGCGCGGCGCGGGTCGACGCCGTGGCCTTCTGCTCGGCGGCCGCCGCCGAGAACCAGTCGATCGGCGCGAGGTCGTAGCCGAGCACGACGTAGCCCTGGCGCTGGTCGGGCGGCTCGGCGGCGAGCGCGCCGGCGGCGGTCGCCGGGGCGCCGCTGAACACCGGGAACGCGAACACGCGGTAGCGCGCGTTGCCCGCCGCGCTGTCGAACTTGATCAGCGCCTCGCCCGCCGGCGCGGCGCGCCACGTCGCGAGCGCCTGCTTCCAGGTCTCGACCGTGAGCGCGCCGTGGGTCGGGCCGACCGCCTCGTGGTTGCCGGCGGCGCAGTCGAGCTTGGCCTCCTCGGCGCAGTGCGCGACGACCTTCTGGTTGAGGTCGAGCACGTAGGCCAGCTTGAGCCCGTAGTCCTTCTTGCCCGCGGGGCCGTCCTTGGTGTCCTGCGCGACGGTCTGCTGGACCAGCGACAGGATATCCGGATCGCGGCCGCGGTCGATCAGCAGCTGCTCGACGGCGCGCGCGAACAGCGGCGTCCCGAACTCGCCGGCCGCCTCGCGCCCGCTGCGGAACACCTCGATCTGCTGCTGCGCCGACTCGTCGAACGCGCGCCGGATGTTGATCACGTTGAGCACGCCCGAGCCCACGACCGTCACGACGATCAACAGGGTCGTCGTCAGGATCATCTTCACGGAGAGGCTAAGGCCCCCACGAGCTGCCATCCCGTCGGAGGATATGCCAGCCGCGTGCGCTCTGGTAGGATTTGTCCGTGGATCAGGTCGCGCCCGCGCTCCAACAGTTCCTGACCGAGCTCAAGCGGGTGTCGAACGCGATCGTCGATAGCTACTTCGTGGTCGACACCGAGCGCCGGATCGTCGACTTCAACCGTGCGTTCTTCGCGCTCCTGCCGCGCCAGGTCGCGCGCGGCCTGCGCGGCAAGCGCTGCTACGAGGTCATCGAGCTCAACATCTGCAAGTCGGAGTGCATCGCCCAGCAGTGCTGGAGCGACAACCGGCACGTCCGGCTCGACGAGATCTCCGGCTCGATCGTCGGCGAGGCTCAGAAGCTGCGCTTCATCCTGTCGGCGGTGCCGATCACCGACGAGCAGGGCAACCACGTCGGCGCGCTCGAGATCCAGCGCAACGTCACCGACGAGGCCGTGGTCCAGGTGAAGTACCAGGAGATGCTCGAGACCGAGGCGCGCGAGCGCGAGCGGCTGGCCAACCAGGTGCGGATGCGGACCAAGGAGCTGCTCGAGACCAATCAGCTGCTGCTGAAGACGCAGAAAGAGCTGCTGGCCTACAAGAAGGGACTGACGGTCTGATTACTCACCGCGTCATGGCGGTGGGCGTCGAATTGACGGGCCTGGCCCAAAACTGCACTGACCCGTCATCCCATCGATAACTGCAGTCCACGCCTGCGAATTCGCCGCGGCGCGGCGCGGCGGGCGCCGCGAGGTGGGGTTGTTGGTCCCTGCGATGTTCGGAACACTCAGGGACATGGAACGGGGCAGCTCGGGAGGCGAAATCACCAATGGCGACACGCTGGACACCAGCCCGGGCTGGGACGTCCGTGGACCCTCGCTGGCGACGCGCGGCGCGCCGGCGCTGTTCCTGGTGCTCGAGGCGCACCAGCCGCTCGAGGCGAGCTGCCGCGTGATGCTCGACCCGCTCGAGGAGGTCGTCGTGGCGCGCGGCAGCACCAGCCTGATCGAGCGCGCCGGCCGCGTGGTGCGCGTCTCGGTCGCTGACGGCCAGATGTCGCGCCGCCACTTCGTGATCCGCCACGTCGTGGAGGGCTGGCAGATCGAGGATCTGGGCTCGCGCAACGGCACGTTCGTGCAGGGCGAGCGCATCACCCGCGCGGTGCTCGCCGACGGCGACGTCATTCACGCCGGCGGCTCGCTGCTGCGGTTTCGCGCGGACGCCGGCGGCGCGGCGCGCGATCGCATCGTCGCTGGCGCCGACACGCCGTTCGCGACGCTCAACGTCGCGCTCGAGCAGCGCTTCGCGCAGATCGCCAAGATCGCGCCGTCGGCGGTGCCCGTGCTGGTGCGCGGCGAGACCGGCAGCGGCAAGGAGGTGCTGGCGCGCGCGATCCACGACGCCTCGGGCCGGCGCGGTCCGTTCGTCGCGGTCAACTGCGGCGCGCTGCCGCGCAACCTGATCGAGAGCGAGCTGTTCGGCCACCGCCGCGGCGCGTTCTCGGGCGCGGCCCAGGAGCGCGAGGGCCTGGTCCGGCGCGCCCACGGCGGCACGCTGTTCCTCGACGAGATCGCCGAGCTGCCGCCGGACTCGCAGGTCGCGTTGCTCCGCGTGCTGCAGGAGGGCGAGGTCCGCCCGGTCGGCGGCAACGAGGACATCCGGGTCGACGTGCGCGTGATCGCGGCGACCCACCAGGATCTGGCGCGCCGGATCGCGGCGGGGTTGTTCCGCATGGATCTGTACGGACGGATCGCCGGGTACGAGGTGACGATGCCGCCGCTGCGCGATCGCAGCGAGGATCTCGGCCTGCTGATCGCGGCGCTGCTGCCGCGGATCTGCGCCGAGCCGGAGCGCGTGACGTTCAGCCACGCGGCGGCCGCGGCGCTGCTCGCGTATCACTGGCCGCTCAACATCCGCGAGCTCGAGCAGACGCTGCGGGCCGCGGTGGCGCTCAGCGAGGGCGGCGAGATCCGCCCGGAGCACCTGCTCACGGTCGCGTCCGAGCGCGACGCCCCGACCACGCGCGTGCTGAGCGCGTCCGATCTCGCGCTGCGCGAGCGCGTCGTGGGCCTGTTGACCGAGGCCCACGGCAACGTCGCGGCGGTCGGTCGCGCGATGGGCCGGGCGCCGGTGCAGATTCGCAGGTGGTGCGAGCGCTTGCAGATCGACCTGGCGATGTTTCGGCAGTGAGGCGAGGCCGGGGTGACGGCGACGGCGACGGGGACGGGGACGGCGACGGGAACGGGAACGGGAACGGCAACGGGAACGGCAACGGCAACGGCAACGGGAACGGCGACGGTGAGCCGTCCGGCGCCTGGCAGGTCGCCGTCTCGGCGCTATGGTGAGCGGATGAGCCGTTTCGCATGGATCCTGGTGCTGCTGTCCGCGTGCGGCGAGCCGGTGCTGCGCAACGCGCCGAAGCCCAACCCGGCGGCGGTGGCCGGCGTGGCGGCGGCGGCGGCCGCGGCAGTGACGCTCGCGTCGCCTGCCGCCGCGGCGAGGCACCGGGAGGAGCTCAGCAAGCCGACGCCGAATGACCGCGGCGTGAAGGTCAAGGAGACGGTCCCGGGCGACGTCTTCGATCGCCTCGACCGCGGCGCCAGTGATGCCGGCGTCGACGGTGGTGCCGCGCCGGCGAGCGTCGCGCCGGCCTCGCCGGATGACGTCCGGCCTCTGCCGGCGCCTGCCTCGCCCGACGGCGCGCGGCCCCCGACGCCCGCCCCCACGCGCTGATCGCGCTCGCAGCTCGCGAGGCTGACCTTGACCTCGACGTCGGCGTCTTTGTGGACGTGGCTTCTTCATCGGTATCCGAATTCATTCAGCCGGTTAGCTAAAATCTTCAAAGGCGGCAGTGAGCCAGGCGCTTTCTGATATTGAAAACGATTTTCAAATTCGTTAAAGCTGAGGCATGGCATCTGTCTCTCTGCGCTGGTCGCGCCAGCTCGTCCCCGCGCTGCTCGCGCTCGCCGCGTGCGGCGACTCCGACAACGACGTCACCCCTGACGCTCCCATCCTCGTCGACGCGACGCCCGGCTGCGATCCGGCGACCGTCCTGCCGAGCAACTACCGGCCGATCGCGCTGGCCTCGACCGGGCAGGTCACCGTGACGACGACCGGCGACATCACCACCGGCACGCTCGACGCGACCGCCGGCGGCCTCGCCGGCGCCGCCGACCAGCCGTACCTCTACGTCGATCTGCGGACCGGCGCCAAGGTGGCGCTCACCGACCTCGAGGCCCGGAGCTCGGCCGCGTGGGACGTCGCGCTCAAGCGCTCGAGCCTGCGGGTCAACGGCGGTGACTCCGGCACCGGCGCCCGCACGCTCGCCGTCGCATTCGCGGCGACGCTCGCCGAGGTGACGTCGGGCCCGGCGACCGGTTACGTCGCCGACGACTTCGCGACCGACGCCTGCGCGCTGGTCACGCTCCCCGGCGGCGAGCCCGCCTCGGCGTTCGGCGAGTGGTACGGCTACGATGTCGACACCCACGCCGTGACGCCCAAGCCCGAGGTCTACGTCGTCGAGCGCGGCGACGGTTCGCGCACCGCGTTCCGCGTCGTCACGTACTACGGTGATCCCGCCAGCGCGATGCGCGGCGCGTACTACCAGGTCGAGTGGAAGCAGCTCCCCGCGCGATGAGGCGCGCGCTGCTCGTCGCCGCGCTGCTCGCGGGCCTCGCACCGGCCGCGCGGGCCGAGCGTCCCGTCCTCGCCGGCGAGGCGACGTTCGGCGCGCCCGGCGGCGAGATCCTCGTGCACTACGCGACCAGCGGCGGCGACGCGCCGGCACCGGCCGACGCCGACCTCGACGGCGTGCCGGACTTCGTCGGCCACGTCGCCACCACCGCCGAGCTCGCGCTCGCGCGCTTCGTCGCGCTCGGGTTTCGCCGTCCGATCTCCGACGGCGCGCTCGGCGGCGATGGCCGGATCGACATCTACCTGCGCGACCTGAGCTCCGCCGACGGCAACGCCGGTCTCGACAGCTGCGACGCGACGAACCACTGCATCGGCCACGTCTCGGCCGAGAACGACTTCGCCGGCTACGCCTACCAGACGCTCACCGAGGGCATCCGCTCGGTCGTGCCGCACGAGCTGTTTCACCTGGTCCAGGACGCCTACGCCACCGACCAGCCGGCGACCTGGACCGAGGCCAGCGCCATGTGGTCGGTCGAGCACCTGTTCGGCGACGGCTGCAGCGACCTCGAGCGCTTCCTGCCGGCGTTCGTCACGCGCAGCTTCCGGCCGTTCGATCGTCCGGTGGGCGGGTTCGGCGATGGCTATGCCTACGGCGCCGGCCTGTGGCCGCTCTACCTCGAGCAGCGCTTCGGCGTCGGCGTCGTGGTCGCCGCCTGGCAGGCCAGCGAGCACGCCAGCTTCCTCGACGCGATCGACGAGGCGCTGCGCCCGGCGGGCTCGACCACCGACGACGCCTGGGTCGACTTCACGCGCGCGAACCTGTTCACCGGCGCGCGCGCCGCGGGCGGCGACTACGCCGAGGCCGCGGCCTGGCCCGAGGTGCCGCGCGAGCCCGCGATCGCGACCACCGGCGAGATCTTCATCGAGGGCCTGTCGGCGCGCTACGTCCCGATCCACGCGACGGCCCGGTCGCAGCTCGCGGTCACGCCGACCGCCGGGATCCGCGTCGCCGCCTGGGTCGTCGCCGACGCCGCCGGCCTGATCGACGGCGCCGCGCTCGCCGGCGCGCCCCTGTCGACCACGATCGAGCCCGGCGACTACACCCTCGTCGTGACCGGCCTGTCGCGCGCGACGCTCACCACCGCCGTCACGATCTCGCTCGCCGTCGATCCACCGCCGGCCGACGCCGGCTGCCGCGCGACCCGACCCTCACCGGCGGCCCCGCTGCTCGTCCTCGCGGCCCTGCTCGCGACCCGATCGCGACGCCGCGCGCGGCCTACCAGATCTTGACGCGCTGATCGGGCGCGAGGAAGAGGGCGTCGTTGGGCGCGGGCTTGAAGGCGTCGTACCAGGCGTCGAGGTTGCGCACCACGGAGACCCGGTACTCCGCCGGGCTGTGCGGATCGGTGACCAGGCGGTTGGCCATCTCCTGCTCGCGATACAGCCGGCGCCAGATCTGCGCGAAGCCGAGGAAGAACCGCTGGTCTCCGGTCAGGCCGTCGATCACCGGCGCGGGCTTGCCGCCGAGCGAGATCTGGTACGCGGTGTACGCGACGGTGAGGCCGGCGAGGTCGGCGATGTTCTCGCCCAGCGTCAGCTTGCCGTTGACGCACTGGGCAGGGTGGCCGTCGGACGCCGGGAACGGGCAGTACGCGCCGTACTGCGCGACCAGCCGCGCGGTCGCCGCCTTGAACTTCTCGGCGTCGTCGGCGGTCCACCAGTTCGCGAGCGCGCCCGACGCGTCGTACTGCGCGCCCTGGTCGTCGAACCCGTGGCTGATCTCGTGGCCGATCCCGGTGCCGATCGCGCCGTAGTTCGCCGCGTCGTCGGCGCCGGCGTCGAAGAACGGCGGCTGCAGCACGGCGGCCGGGAACACGATCTCGTTGAGCGCCGGATTGTAGTACGCGTTGACCGTCATCGGCGTGATGCCCCACTCGTCGCGGTCGACCGGCTGGCCGAGCTTGGCGAGCTCGTGGTCGTACTCGAGCTGCGCCGCGCGCTGGGCGTTGCCGAGCGCGTCGCCGGGGGTGATCGTCAGCGCCGAGTAGTCGCGCCACTTCTTGGGATAGCCGATCTTGGGCAAGTAGGTCGCGAGCTTCTGCTTGGCCTTGGCCTTGGTGGCCGCGCTCATCCAGGGCAGCGCGTCGAGCCGCTGGCCCATCGCCGCGAGCAGGTTCTTGACCAGCTGATCGGCGCGCGCCTTGGTCTCCGGCGTGAAGTGCTTGGCGACGTAGATCTGGCCGACCGCCTCGCCCATCGTGTTCGACACCTCGTCGACCGCCCGCCGCCAGCGCGCGCGCAGCTCGGGCGTGCCGGACAGCGTCTTGTCGAACATCTCGAAGTGCGCGTCGACCAGCTGCTTGGGCAGGTACGGCGCGGCGTCGGTCAGCGCGTGCAGCACCAGGTAGTCGCGCCACACCGCGATCGGCTGGCTCCTGACCAGCCGCGCGGCGCCGGCGATCGCCGACGGCTGGTAGACGTTGATTGCAGGCTGGCCCGCGAGGCCGACCGCGGCGAGCCAGCGCGCCCAGTCGACGCCGGGCGCGATCCGGACCAGGTCGGCGATCGTCATCTTGTTGTACGTGCGCTGGGGATCGCGGTTCTGCACCCGCGTCCAGTGCGTCCGCGCGAGCTCGGCCTCGAGCGCGTAGACCGCCGCGGCGCGCGGCCCCGGCTGCTTGAGCCCGACCAGCGTGAACATCCGCAGGATGTAGCTCTGGTAGCCCTCGCGCAGCGGCGCGAACTGCGGCGCGTTGGCGTCGTACATGTCGCGATCGGGCAGGCCGAGGCCGCCTTGCGATAGCACGGGGATGTAGGTCTCGGGCGCCCGGTCGTCCTGCGCGACGCTCGGCGTGAACGGGCTGGCGCCGAGCTGGCGCGAGCGCCGCGCGAGCTGCAGCATCACGCCGTCGGCGTCCTTGATCTTGGCGATGTCGTCGAGCCAGGGCTGGATCGGCGCCGTGCCCTTGGCCTCGATCGCGGCCTCGTCCATGAAGCTCTTGTAGTAGTCGCCGATGCGCTGGCCATCGCTGCCCGGCGGGCCCGACGCGGCCTCGGCGATCACCCGCACCCGCTCGTCGCTGACGTCCGACAGGATCGCGAACATGCCGTAGTTCGACTTGTCGGCCGGGATCTGCGTCGCGGCGAGCCAGCCGCCGTTGGCGTAGCGAAAGAAGCTCGCCCCCGGCGCGATCGAGCGGTCCATGCCGGTCGTGTCGAAGCCCCACGTCCCGATCGCCGGATGCAGCACCGGCGCTGGCGTCGCCACCGACGCGCTCGACGGTGGCTCGTTCGTCGGAGGCGCGGTCGCGCGGCGGTGGGATCCGCAGCCAACCAGCGTCGCGAGCAACACAGCGATCAGTCGAGGCTTCACGTGGCGTCTCCTGGCCGGCGACGCGCCGGCCCCGCCACCCACCTACCAGATCTTGACGCGCTTGTCGGGCGCCAGATGCAGCGGGTCGCCGGGCCTGAGGTCGAACGCGGCTACGCGTCGCGGCAGCCGTGCTCCAGGGCCGGCGTGGTGTCCTCGTCCACCGGGGCGCCCGTTCTAGCGCTGCTCATCCCACAAGCGGGCGAGCTGCGCCTCGAGCTCGCCGAGCCGGAGGTCGCCGCGCGCCGCCGCGGCGACCAGCGCGCTGGCGACGGGATCGGCGATCTCGCCACCCTTGAGGCGCGCTGGCTCGACGACGATCTCGCGCAACGCGGCCTCGTCGCGAGGCTCGAGGAGCAGGTAGAGCGCCTGGCCGATCGCCGACGCGAGCCCGGGCAACTGCGCGACCGCGAGCATGTCCTGGGTGCGCAGGGTGGCGAGCACGCGGAGCGCGGGGGCGGGCTCGGCGAGCTTGCCGAGGATCGCGGCGAACTGCCGGGCCTCGCCGCGGTCGGCGATCGTGACCAGCTGCTCGAGCTGATCGATGAACAAGACGTGAGCGGTGCAGCCGCCCCGGTGACCCGCGCGAAACTGCGCGATGACCAGCTCCGGATCGGAGGCGAGCAGCCGTTCGACCTCGCCGCGCGGCAGCTCGACGTGATCGGTGAGCACACCGGCGAGCGCCGCGAGCGGCCGTGGGCCAGGGGTCATCGACACCGGCACCCACTTGCGCGCGCCGCCGAGCGCGCCGCGCATGACGATCGGGAGCAGGCCGGCCATGCACAGCGAGCTCTTGCCGGCGCCGGCGTCGCCGGTGACCACGAGGAACGACCGGGCGCGCAGCTGATCGACGAGCGCGCGCAGCTCGTCGCGGCGGCCGAAGAACACGCCTTGATGCTCGAAGCCAAACGGGCGCGCGCCGGGGTAGGGATTGCCGGGCGGCGTGCTGCGGACACGCTCGCGCTCGAACGCCTCGAACGCGCGCCCGCGCTGGAGCGCCTCGAGCTGATCGCCGAACGCGGCCGCCGCGGCGGGGCGCTGCCCCGGATCGCGCGCGACGCAGCGATCGACGAGCGCACCGAAGATCGGCGGCACCCACGGCGCGAGCTGGGTGATCGGCGGCGGATCCTCGTTGCAGACGCGGCGCGCGAGCTCGTCGGCGCCGGCGTGGTCGAACGGCAGACGGCCGGCGAGCAGCTCGTAGAGCACGACGCCGAGCGAGTACAGATCGGTCTGCGGGGTCGCCGCCGCGCCGCGCCACGCCTCGGGCGCCATGTAGCGCGGCGTGCCGAGCGCGGTGCCGGTGACGGTCATGCGCGGATCGCCGGATCCCGCCGCGCCAGCGCCGGGCACCTCGGCGCCGTCGAGCTTGGCGAGACCGAAATCGACGAGCACGACGTCGCCCGTCTCGTCGATCATCAGGTTCGCGGGTTTGATGTCGCGGTGCAGGACGTTGCACGCGTGCGCCGCCACGAGCCCGCGCACGACGCCGGCCGCGAGCTCGAGGACCTTGAACCACGGCAGCGGGGATGGCAGCTCGCGAAATGTGCGGCCGCGGATCAGGTCGTAGACGATGTACGGCTGCTCGGCCGCGAAGCCGACGCGATGCACGACGACGACATTGGGGTGCCGGATCCGCGCGACGGCGCGCGCCTCGAGCAAGAACCGCTGGCGGGCGGTCTCGGAGCCGGCGGGCCTGATCAACTTGATGGCGACCTCGCGCTCGAGCAGCGTGTCGTGCGCGCGGTAGACCGTCCCCATGCCGCCGTTGCCGAGGACGCCGAGCACGCGGTACTCATCGATCTGGCGGATCGGATCGATGAGCAACGCAGCATCGAGGGCGGTGGGGTATCCGGAGAACCGAGGGGACGCCTCGATGGGATCGAGCGGCGGGTTGGGCGACGGGGACGCGTGCGGTGTGCGCAACGCGAACGGCGCGAACGCGGCGCCGGCCATGACCGTCATGCTGTGCGGATCGGGGCTGCCGCGGTCGCGCCCGTCGCGCCGCCCGGGCGTGTCGCGGCCGAGCACACAGGCGATCACCGCGCGGCACTCGTCGCAGCCATCGAGGTGCGCGTGGACCGCGGCTGCCTCGGCCTCGACGAGCGCGCCCGCGGCGAAGTCGATCACGCTCTGCTCGGCGAGGTGGTCCATGCGCGCGCGAACAAGCTACCATGCACGTGGATGATCGACTCCGGCGCTGCTCGCGTGGCCGAGGCCATCGCCGCGTGTGCGCTGGCCTGGCCCGACGTACGCGTGGCCGAGGCCGTCGTGGCCGAGCGTCTGGGTCGGCTCGACGCGACCGGGCTCGAGGACAGCCGGCTCGCCGAGCTGTGCCTGGTGTGGGCATGCCTGACCGGTGACCCCGCGGCCCAGCGCGCCATCGATCGCGCGATCCACGCCGAGGCCCAGCGCGCCGTGACCGAGCTGCGCCAGCCCGCGTGGCTCGTCGACGATCTCCACCAGGAGCTCGGCCAGCGGCTGCTGGTCGCCACCGGCGGCGGCGAGCCTCGGCTCGCGAGCTACGCCGGCAGGGCCGCGCTCGGGCGCTGGCTCGGCGTCACCGCGATGCGCACGGCCATCAACCTGACGCGGCGCGCGCGGCCCGAGTCGCCGCTCGTTGGCGACGAGGTAGCCGCCGCGCTGGTCCCTCCCGAGCTCGCCATGGTCCGAGATCGCTACCGCGTCGAGGTCGAGGCCGCGATCCGATCGGCCTTCGACGCGCTCCACGATCCCCGCGATCGCAACCTGCTGCGGCTGTATTACCTCGAGCACATCGGGCTCGAGCAACTCGGCCGGATGTTCGGCGTCCATGGCTCCACGGTGTCGCGCTGGCTCACGGCGCTGCGCGAAGGCATCGTCGCGGACACCCGCAGCTACCTCTCCGACCGGCTAGGGCTCGCCGGGAACTACGCGGATGTCGACAGCTTGATACGCGCCGTCCACAGCGAGCTCGACATCACGTTGAGCCGGATCCTCGGCCAAAAATAATCCTTCGATCACCGTGCAAGGCTTTCGGCCGGTCGTGTCTGGGTCGTGAAGGACAACCCACACGATGAGACTCACAACGCTTCTGTTCACGTCATGGATCTCGGCAGGGCTGCTCGGCTGCACCGGCGATCAAGGACCCGCTGGACCCGCCGGCCCGCCCGGACCCGCGGGCGGCGTCGACCCGGCCGCGCCCGCGCTCGACAAGGCGTTCCTTGGCCTGGGCGGCCGTGACGCCGTCACCAGGCTCGCGAGCTTCCGGATCCAGGCCACCGGCCAGCGGCTGATGACGCTCGAGGGCTTCGCGCCCGACGACGACTCCGAGCTGATCAGCACGTTCACGTCCGACACCGCGGCGGACCCCGCCGGAGATCGGCTGCGGATCGACTACCAGCGCAAGCTCCTGCTGTTCGGCGCGTCGACCGACTACCGCGTGATCGTCAACGGCAACCTCGGCGTGATCGACGGGGTCGAGAGCGTGTTCGGC